>ERZ860508.15-NODE-15-length-156747-cov-8.638520_pt1 | contig 156747 bp, 180 predicted proteins | sample MGYA00509976_ERZ860508 | MGnify/ENA primary metagenome ERZ860508 (study PRJEB30046, sample SAMN00715242) | human gut metagenome | study: EMG produced TPA metagenomics assembly of the A metagenome-wide association study of gut microbiota in type 2...
GTCCGGACAATTGCTTCAAAATATCACGGTACCTGCCGCTTTGACTGGAAGGATCGGATGTTTTTTGCATCCGTGATCCGTTTTGGAAAATAAAGGTTTTTTATTGTTTTTGCTATTTTATAATTTTAATTAACTTTTTTTACTGTCTGTAATAATTCATCATTTTCGAATGAATTGCTTCAGGCACAATCGTTTTAGAACGCAGATAACCACAGAGATTTTCTATCATATCCCCGGATATTCCCATTCCCCACAGTAACGGAACCATTATTTTTTATCCATAAATTTCATCCGCAGTACCTATAAAAGTATAGTACATTTTCCACGAAAACCTCTGTAATTTTCTTCCAGTAGTTTGTGTCAAGTAATCGTTGGCAACTTCTCTTGTTGTTTTCCTTAATGTAACTATTATTTTTGAAGTATGCTTTGATCCATTGTCCTGCTTCACTTAAATCTTCTTCTGTCCGATCAGAATTTTTTATGCTATTTGCTCATCTTTCTTATGTGCAAATATATACCACCTGTATTAATTACTTCATTTGACTGAAAACTATGAATATGCATCAAATAGGATTTATTTATAGTATCCATGATATGATATAAATAACTTTATTGGGCAGATATTTTTATAGATATTACGTAAAGTAAGTTATTGTTCATTCGGCAGTAAAACACTTGCTGCTTTGCAGCGTAAAGAAGTGATTCACGAATGAGCAGGCTTCTTTTACGATGCAAAAACTTAAAATGAGTTTTTTTCATCTATTAGAATCACTTTTTACTTGTTTTTTGAAAGATAAAACCCTGCATAATCACTGGGATTATGCAGGGTTTACCGTTCCCTATTATAACATACCAAGTAATAACCGGGAACTACAGCTGCTATCCCTTATGGGATGGCTTTCGCACTATTATAACATACCAAGTAATAACCGGGAACTACAGCTACAATGTATTATGGGAATCCAGTGATAATATTTTTAAAAAATATAAATGGAAAAAACATTAGTAACATATGTTCAAAGTAAACATCATGATTTAAGAATACAGACTATGTATTCAGGAAAAAGAAAAAGCCTTGCCATTACGCCAAGTGATGTAGACATCTTCTCGCAAACGTCCGAAACGCTTAATGGTACAGCTTCTAAAAATAATACTTTAAATAAACGCAATCATATATAACGGCAATGTAATGATACCATCATCACTTACACCTATATTACCATCAACAAACTTGTATCCATAAGGAATATCTGCATTCGTTTTCAAAATAGATTTTAAGGAATTAGCCCGCGTATTTCCACTTTTAACCTCAATCGGAACTACCACACCATCTTTTTGGATCATAACATCAATTTCTCTCTTGGTTGTCTCATTTTTATAGAAATATAACGGATATCCTTTCTTGTAAAGTGCATCTGCTATGGCACATTCATATATACCGCCTTTTGAGTTTCCGAATAACGTATTTTCTACGATATGTTGCTTTAATGAAAAATCTTTCATCGCCATCAAAAGAGATAAATCCGTTGTGTATGCCCTGAAAAAGTCGTCTCTTGCATAGTCATCCAAATCAAATCTGACATCTGTTACAAGTTTGCATAAATGCACCATATCCGCACGAAGCAGCCACTCAATACTTGAAAAATATTTTTGTGCCCGGCCACCATGCTCGACCTCTTTATATTGAAATTTATGGTTTTCCTTATCCAATAACTGTCTTGCAAGAGAAAGATAACACTTCTCTGCTTTTACCTTTTCCTCAGCTGTTGCATAATGTGCTATGTCATACTGGTATCCCTGTAAGAGGCTGCGCTGTATCCTGTCAATTTCCCTAAAATCTTTTGTGTCTATATATTTCTGTACTGCCTCTGGCATACCACCTATTGCAATGTACTGTCTGTAATAATTCATCATTTGCGAATGAATTGCTTCAGGCACAATCATTTTAGAACGCAGATAACCACAGAGATTTTCTATCATATCCCCGGATATTCCCATTCCCCACAGAAACTCTTCAAAATCAATCCCATACATTTTCAAATAATCAACATATCCAACCGGATAAGAAGAGGCACGTTTGTAGTCGATTCCAAGAAGTGAGCCAGATACAATTACATCATATTTATTATCTATCGCCCAAAATTTAAGTGATGTGACCGCTTCCTGACATTCCTGAATTTCATCCAGAAAAATCAATGTTTTTCCAGGAATAATTTTCTTTTCAGGGAAGCGGAACCGCATACCCATAACCATAGCATCTACGGTAAGATCTCCAGAAAATATCTCCATCGCAGAAGGCATCTGTTTAAAATTAATTTCAACCAGTTCTTCATAATTTTCTTCGGCAAAACGTTCAACGGTATATGTCTTTCCTGTTTGTCTGGCACCCTGAACGACAAGGCACTTCTTATCCTTTGTGTTTATCCAGTTTTTCATAAACTTTGTTGCTTTTCTTTTTAACATAAGGCACCTCTGGTCAACATAAATAATACTTTTTAATGTATATTATCAACATTTTAGAAAAATAAAAATGTATATCTTTCAACATTTCAGAAAAATTATATCATTAATTTGAATCGATGAAAAGGATTATTGCAAATTTGCCGCCCCGATAATTCCTGCTTTTATATTCGTTCCACCCAGATTAATTCCAACACGATACATGTTTTGGCTCCTTATAATATGATTTTTTACGTTCTGCACAGTAACGGAACCATTATTTTTATCCATAAATTTCATCCGCAGTACCTATAAAAGTATAGCACATTTTCCACGAAAACATCTGTAATTTTCTTCCAGCATGTGCTATGATGATGACATAAATGTAGCAACACGAAAGACATTCCACTGCACTTTTCCGTAAGTGCTGCGGATTTATGACACACAGAAGGAGGATTTTATGTACGAATTTACAGAAGACTGCATGCTTCATATTGATGCAATCGATGAAGAACACAAGCGTCTGTTCCAGATGATAAATGAAGCATTCGAATTAGTTGAGAAAACAGAGGATGTGACAGCCATCGGTCAAAGCCTGATCGCAAACCTGAAAGATTACGCAGCTACGCACCTTGCTCATGAGGAGGCTTATATGGAGAGTATCCATGATCCTGAGCTTCCTCTCCAGAAGACAGAACACGCTGCATTTACAAAGACGATCAATGAATTTAAACTGGATACCACATCACCACGCAATGCCAAGAGATCGTTAAATGAACTTCTTACTTACCTCGTGCACTGGCTTTATCATCATATTTTAAGCAGCGATATGATGATCGGGAAAATGATCCCTACGGAAGAATCTACAGAGGATCCATTTGCATTCACGGACAAATACAAAACCGGCATCACATTTGTCGATGATGAGCACCGCAAGCTGTTTGAGATCATCAGTGATACCAATGACCTCATCCACGACCAGCTTTTACATGATAAATACGATGAGATCATGCGTCTGCTGGCAGAATTGAGAGATTATACGGAATTACATTTCAGCGAGGAAGAGGCTCTGATGGAGCGCATCCATTATCCTGAACTTCCTTCACAGAAACGGGCACACGCTGCATTTGTAGACCGTCTTGTAAATATCGATCTGGATGAAATGGAGGATCTGGATGACAACCAGCAGGTATATCTTCTTGATCTGATCCAGTTTTTACTGAACTGGCTTGCAAACCACATTCTTGCCTGTGATAAAAAAATTGGTGAATATATGCGCGAAAATCATATTTCTGAATAAGCAGGAACGGTTGTATGGGTTTTCACCCGAATGATAAAAGATCACAAGTCATCCGGTCAAAAACCCATACAACTTTTTTTATTTTCTTACTTGACAAAGTCAAGTATCGGTTTTATACTGTGTGCAGTTGGAAACGAAAATACTCAGTTTTCGATATGAAAATTGGATTTCGCTTTGCGATGTAAGGAGGATTTATGCAAATATCAACTCTTTCCTACTATACAACTGAACTATATAAAGAATTTGCTGCTTACACAACAGAAAAGCTCCATGAGTTAGGTCTTAACTTTGGTCAGATGTACTTTATCATTTATGTGGGCAAACATCCTGAGTGTACCCCATCAGAACTGACCAGCGCCTTAAAACTGGACTGGGGACATTCGCAGCGCTCCGTTGCGAAACTTGCAGAAGATGGTTTTCTGATCAAAGAAAAAAAATCCGGCCGCAGTTACCGGTTAACCTTAACCCCTCTTGGGAAACAGGCTTTTGATGTCTGCCATCAGGTACTTTTCGACTGGGATGCCACCAAATTGACCGGTCTTACCAATGAGGAGCAGCAGCTCCTTTTAAATCTGTTGTGTAAAATATCAATTCAGAAAGTGTGAGATTATGTACGAAACAATTCAGACTCCCTTCAATTATGGAGGATTAACCTTAAAAAACCGCATTATTTTTGCCCCTACAACATTCGGTTTATCGGATGAAGATTACTTTGAAAAAATACGCCGGATCGCAGCTGGCGGCTGCGCTATGATCATTGTCGGAGACGTTCCGGTTGGAAAAAGTCATTTCGGAAAATCACTTTTTGACAAAAAAGGCTTTGCATTCTATGAAAAAGTGATCGGGATCGCCCATGACAATGACTGTAAGGTATGCGCCCAGCTTCATCAGTCCGATTCCAATATCAAAGCCATGTTAAAATATGTTCCGGGCGTGCTCACAAAACGGATCAGCATGCAGGAACTCCGCCCTCTTTTAAATAATGAGGTTGCTCCATATATTACGAATATGCCTCACAAAAAAGTAAAAGAGATCACCTCTGCTTTCGGCACTGCCGCTATTCTCGCAAAAAAAGCAGGATTTGATATGATCCAGATCCACGGTGACCGTATGTGTGGAAGTTTCAGTTCTTCCATTTACAACCACCGCACCGATGAATACGGCGGAACTGCCGAAAACCGTGCCCGTTTTGCAGTGGAGGCTGTTTCTGCCGTCCGCGAAAAACTGCCGGATATGCCAATCGATTACAAGCTTGCCGTCCGTCAGGAGAATCCACACTACGGAAATGCAGGTGTTATCGAGGATGAGCTGAAGGTATTTGTTCCAATGCTGGAAAAAGCAGGCGTTACAAGCTTCCATGTCACACTCGCAAACCATTCTGATCTTGAGAATACCATCCCACCGAAAAACCATCCGTATTTTAGTGAACCGGGATGTTTCCTGAAATTCTGTGATGAGGTAAGACAGTACACCAATCTTCCGATCTGTGGTGTCGGCGGACTTACCGATCCTGATTTTGTGGAAAAACAGTTAGCAGATGGCCGTATTCAGTGTGCTGCCATGAGCCGCCAGTTACTGGCTGATCCTGACTGGGTGAACAAGCTGAAAGATGGTCATGCAGACCAGATCCACCGCTGCGTCCGCTGCAACAAAAAATGTCTTGGCGGACTGATGCAGCATCAGGGAACACACTGTATTTATGAGAAATAATTTTTAAAAAAAGAATGTATCCGGATCAATTTCCTCCGGATACATTCTTTTTTATTTGTTCTTACTTTTTTATTTATTCTTACTTTTCTATTTCTTCTTAGTGTTTTGGAACGATCTTCTCAATTCCACCCATATATGGCTGAAGTGCTTTTGGAATGTTGACGCTTCCGTCCTCATTTAAGTTGTTCTCTAAGAATGCGATCAGCATACGTGGTGGAGCAACAACTGTGTTATTTAAGGTATGTGCAAAATATTTGTTTCCGTCTTTTCCTTTTACCCTGATCTTTAAACGTCTTGCCTGTGCATCTCCTAAGTTCGAGCAGCTTCCAACTTCAAAGTATTTCTTCTGTCTTGGAGACCATGCCTCTACGTCGCAGGATTTTACTTTTAAGTCAGCGAGATCGCCGGAGCAGCACTCTAATGTACGAACCGGGATATCTAAGCTGCGGAACAGGTCAACGGTGTTCTGCCATAATTTATCATACCAGACTTTTGACTCCTCCGGTCTGCAGACAACGATCATTTCCTGTTTCTCGAACTGGTGGATACGGTATACACCACGTTCCTCAATACCGTGCGCTCCTTTTTCCTTACGGAAGCATGGAGAGTAAGAGGTCAGTGTGTATGGTAATTTTTCTTCATCGTTGATCGTGTCAATGAATTTACCGATCATGGAATGTTCGGAAGTTCCGATCAGGTAAAGATCCTCTCCCTCGATCTTGTACATCATAGCATCCATCTCGTCAAAACTCATAACACCTGTCACAACGTTGCTTCGGATCATGAATGGCGGTACACAGTAGGTAAATCCGCGGTTGATCATGAAATCCCTTGCGTAGGAGATCACTGCGGAATGGATTCTTGCGATATCACCCATTAAATAATAGAAACCGTTTCCTGCAACTTTTCCCGCTGCATCAAGGTCGATACCATCAAAACGATCCATGATATCTGTGTGATATGGGATTTCAAAATCAGGAACGACAGGTTCGCCGAATTTTTCGATCTCCACGTTGCAGCTGTCATCTTTTCCGATTGGAACGGATGGATCGATGATATTTGGAATGGTCATCATGATCTTGGTTACTTTTTCCTGTAACTCTTTCTCTGCTTCTTCTAACTCAGCAAGACGGGCTGCATTCGCACTTACCTGTGCTTTTACTGCCTCTGCCTCTTCCTTCCTGCCCTGTCCCATCAACTGTCCGATCTGTTTGGATAAAGTGTTACGGCTTGCACGAAGCTCATCAGCCTCTTTCTGGGTTGCTCTTGCCTTCGCATCTAATTCGATCACTTCATCTACTAATGGTAATTTCTGATCCTGGAATTTGTTTTTAATGTTCTGTTTTACGATTTCCGGATTTTCTCTTAAAAATTTTAAATCGATCATTTTTTCTAAGCTCCTTTTTCTTTTTTATAACACAAAAGCCTTCCGCCCCTGTGCCAAAACACACGGGACGAAAGGCTGTATTCTCTTCCGCGTTGCCACCCATATTGCCGGAATACTCTGCCTCTCTTTCTCTATGTTAAAGAACAGATCTTCTTCCGACCTCTCAAACGTACGATACAGGGTACGAACCTTGTGACTTTCATCACCGGCTCTGAAAGTGGAAAGACCTTACTCACTGCACCGGTTTACACCTGCCACCGGCTCTCTGAAACAACTTTGCGGTCGTAGCTTTCGTCACTGCCAATTTCTTCCGACATTATACCCTCATTATCTTCAAAATGCAACTGTTTTATACGGAATTCTTCGCATTCTTCCCGAATTTTTCTCAATCTTTTCTTTCTGCCGCGCCTGCATCTTCCTCGATCCATTCCAGCAGCTGATGTGCTCGCCTGATCCACGTATGTCTTTCTTCCACCACAGGGATTCCGGCTCTTACGATCTCCTCCCGGCGTGCATCGTCCGCCAGCAGATCTCTCACCAGCTCTGGCAGTTTTTCCATATGGGCAAGATCGTAATAACATACGCCCTGTCCTTCTTTCAATTCCCCACAAAGATATTTGCTCGTATCAGTCACGCTGACAGTGCCATTTAAAATTGAATTGAAGACACGGTCATGTGCTCCGTCCTTAAACCATGGCATGACGTTCAACGATATTTTGGACGCCGCAATTGCTTTTAAACACTCCTCTGAGGTTGTCTGCGGATGCAGGATCATGTTTTCCGGGTGTTCGCAGGTGAGTTCATCCCAGCCCTTGCCGAATACATCCACCTGTATTCCTGCGTCCACCAACACTTTTACCGCCTCCCTGCGCCAGTAATTGCGCACATAGATATCAATAAATATCATGCGGTGCAGCGCCATGCGGAGATCCTTATAAGTATTCTCCCCCATCTCGCGCTCGCAGTGTTCCAATGCCACCTCCTCGACCGTGCGATGCGGATGCGCAATGATATCGTCGATGATCCCCTGATAAAAGGCTGCATATTCATCATTGATCCAGTGGATATACGGTTCACAGAAAGACGTCGGGGTAAAGTTTCCTGTCATAATAACATTATATTTTTTCTCAACAGGCTTCCTGATTGCTTCTGCCGGATATTCAACCGGTTGTTTAACATCTTCTTTACCGGTATTTAGTTTACATAATTCTTCCAATCTGCTTCCTGCAAGCGGAAGAAATCCACGGTGCGTAAACTCCGGATAGAAATGCTTAAAATAAACCTCATGCAGCCGGTCGATGCTGATGTGGTAATATTTTTCCGGAAGATCAGCAAGTCTCTCATGGTAATAATACGGATGATCGACTGCGATGTTGTAACACGGAATTGCATATTCGTCCCATACATAACCGATGCCTTCACGGTAGACTCCTGCTTCTTTTTCCAGACCTTCAAAGTTAAACGTGACAAGCACTGTCTCCCCCGGTTTGATAAATCTGCGCAGCTTTTTGGCGCTGTTCCTCTCATCCTCCAGGTCAAAATAGAACACCTTATAGCCCATGCGCTTCCATTCATTTCCCATCTGTATGGAAAAGTAGGCAAGCGTTTCCACACCGCCAACCAACAAAACAATTCTTTTCATAAATACATCAAGGCGGTATTCTGTCCTGAATACCGCCACTCCTTTATTTTTTCCAATGCCACTGTTTTTTCACCGGATGCTCTTCTGCTTTCACATGTTTCATCCAGATCCGCAGCTCTTTCACGAACACCTTGATCCACTGCACCAGCTTCTGTCGGATTTCAGTCTTGTGTTTCCACAGCCAGTGTATTTTCCCGGCTGCAAAAATGACCGGATAGACCAGACATAACAATTCCAGAATCAACAGCAGCGCTGCAAGATCCTCATAAGCTCTCGCCCGGTTTTCCCAATATGGAAAAACAATATTCTTTGTATTCATCGAACGGATTCCAAAATTTCTTAATATCGTAAAACGATTCATCAATCCAAAACGGGAAGAATTTTCAACAATCTCATAACTGCTTTTATCCAATCCCAATGCTTCTTTTAATGCATTGAATCCGAACTTCTGCACCGGATTTTTGATGAGAAGCTCATAGCTGTCAAGCGTCGTTCCTGCTGACTGTCCGTAACTTCCCCCCTTTGAATCCGTTGTGCCCGCTGCCGGTGTGCTGGCTGCTGCGCTGTCCATGCCGCCAGTACTGCTGTCTGATCTGCCTTCTAAAATCTCATAAGAGACATAAACGGTTGCTGCTTCCTCGTCCGCCGCATCACTGAAATATCCCTTATCGCTTTTTACCACACCGCGCACCGGATACTGTACTCCGTTGATCTCCACATACATTCCTGCGACATTGTTGGAACCAAATAACTGCCATGCAACATTTTCATCAATGACCACACCGTCTTTGTTTAAATCTTCTCCATCAAAATAGCTGCCGGACAACAGTTTCAGCGGATGAAATGTGAAAAAATCTCCTCCAACACCGAATGCTCTCGCCGTAATGGATGCCCGGTCAGAATAAAGGGTAAGTTCCCCTTTTGTGCTGTAACAGTCCACCAGCGTTCTTCCGTTTACATCCGATGTATCCTCTGACGCCTCCTGCAATGCAGTTTTTAATTTCTGTTCCAGCTGTATCACATAGTCCTTCGTCACTGCTGCATCTTTGGAAAAAAAGCAGGAAATCTGTGCATAACTGTCTTCTGCTGACCACTCTGATGCGATCTGCTGTGTGGAAAGCTGTCTGCCGAGTGCCCGTTCCACACACCCAAAAAGAATGGCAGCACATATCATCAGCACTAATAGAAGTATTTTTCTGTACTGCTTTACCTTCATGTGTCATTCCTTTCTGCTTATTCTGATGCCAGACGTACCTGTTCGTTTTCCTTGATCGGTTTTGTAGTCGTTGTGATCACATACTCATAACCTTCCAAAGCTCCGGTCACTGCTGATTTTGTATCATCTGATGTGATAACATCCACATCCACACGTCTCGCATAGTAACGGTTTCCAAGCGGTGTGCTCTTTGACTCTATGATCAGAATGAATTTTCCATTGGAATCTTCCCGGATAGCACTCGTCGGTACGATCGTGTCATAGTTGGAGCTCTGCTCCCCGATAGACAGTGTATAGCTGTCTCCGACTGACACATCCCCTTTCATCTCACAGATGATCATACTGTTGGAGCGGTTCTGTGGATCTTTGCGGATGGCTGACACGACTGCGGAAACATCATTTCCGTACCAGTTATTCAGTATTTCCGCTGTATCTCCGACTCTGACCTTCTTTGCCTGATTTTCAGTCACAGAGAACTGCAACACATACGCTTTGTTTTCCGGCTGAATGGTCATCATGACATCGTTGGCGTTGACCGTAGTTCCTGCTGTCACTGCAATATCAGTAACAGTTCCTGATATTGGTGATGTGATCTCTGTTCCGATGGATTTTGCCTGTAATTTTGCTACTTCTTCCTGAAGATCTGTCATTGTTTTGTAAGCAGATGCGATCGTCACCTCGCCACTGATCTTATCGGTCACTTTTTTCTGATCATTGGTTGCACTGGTCAATGCAGTGTTTGCATCGGTCAGTGCCGCCGTTGCCGTGTTCAGCTGCGCTTGCAGGTTGTTTGCTTCCGCTGTGTTCGTGCCAGTCAGTTTTTTCACGGAAAGATTGTAGTTTGCATTGCTCAGAGCATTCTTGCTGTCGGTTGCTGTGGACTTTGCGGAATCGTAGGAACCCTGGACTTTGTTTAAGTTTGCCTGACAGGTGTTAAAAGTGGACTGGGCTGTATCTAACTGGCGTTTTGCCTTGTTCATTGCGCTGACACTTGCATCCAACGCAGTTTTGGCATTATCCCATGCAGTTTTTTTATCGTTGTTAGTCTTATCATCATTATAAGCTTTCTCTGCACTATTGTAATTTGCCTGTGCTTCGTTCTTGAGTGCTACAGCCTCATCATACGCACTCTGTGCGCTCTGCAGACCTGAAAGTGCCGCATCATACGCACTCTTCACCGGCGTATAAGCACTCTCCGCACTCGTCAGGCTGTCCTGCGCCTCACTGTTCTTTTTCTCTGCATCTAACACTGCCTTTTCCTCTGCAGTCGTGTCTGCTGTTGAGTTGCTGACCGCATCGATCTGTGCTTTGATCTTATCGACACTTGCCTGTGCAGCATCCACTGCCGCCTGCGCATCCTTCACTCTCTGATTTGCTGCTGCGATCTCATTTTGTTTCTGGGTGAGGCTTGATCCCTTTCCGGCTTCAATGCTCTGACGCTCTGCCACGGTGATCCCTGCGGTAAGCACTGCGGATTCATAGGCTGCCTGCGCCTCGTTTAAACTCTTCTTTGCAGCATCTAACTCATCACTGTCTGTATCCTCTAAGGTAAACAGTAAATCTCCGGTTGCTACTTCCGCATCCTTTTTCACGTTGACCGTTGCGATCTTTCTTGTCTCCTCGATCGTGACGGAATAACTCTCACTCGCCTCCACAGAACCGCTTCCACGTACCTTGGAAGTGATCTGACCGCTTGTCACCTGCTGTGTGCTGACCTCCACAAGCGAATAATTCATGATCGTATTGGAAAAAAAGGTAAGTATCAGCATCACCAGTAAAAATATAATTGTGATATTCTTTATTTTATCTTTTCTATCTGTCATCTTTTTAACTCTCCATTTTCTATCCTTTGACACCGCCCTGATAAGCGATACCCTCTACCAGCTGATCCTCACCATACAGGAAAATCAAAAGGCTTGGGATCATATAAAAGGTCGCCACTGCAAATGCCAGTCCCACTTCCTGCGCATTGATCTTTGACAAAAAGATCGACAACGGGTATTTATCTGTATCTTTAAAAAACAGCAGTGGCTGTTCCACCATATTCCAGTAATCCATAAATACCAGAATCGCACAGGTTGTGATCACGCCCTTACAGATTGGAATACATATCTTTGTAAAGACCTGAAACTCGTTGGCTCCGTCAATCTTCGCCGCCTCGATGAGCGGCACTGGTATTCGTCTCATATACTTCGTGATCAGGTACACACTAAACGGAGAAAAAATACCCGGAAGCCATATACTCCAGTTCGTATCCAGTAGCTTCATCCAGTTTAAGACCAGATAATTTGGCACCAGTGTAACCTGATATGGCATCATCATTAAGATCACATATGCAAAAAAGACGATTGCGGAAAGTTTTCCTCTGGTCCTTGTGAAACCATATGCGGCGAGCACTGCCACCACCAGCTGGAATACCACGATCGGCACCACTAAGATCACGGAATTCCAAAACTTCAACAGGTAGTCCGGACTCTTAAATAACACGGTCGCATACTGTGAGAAAGTCACCATATCCGGTATAAACTTGAGGTTTACTGTCTGGGAGATGTACTGCTTGCCCCCTGTATCCGTTTTCTGGAAAATGGAACCATAGTTGGAGGTGATCTCCGCTGCCGACATAAATGAATTGCTGATGGTAAGAACAATCGGCATGATAAAAATCAGCGCCGTAACCACTGCGATCACTGTCAGGCAGATGCGGATACATAATTTTTTTCGTTCTGATCTCTTTTTCATTCTTCCTCCAAATCCTTTCCAAAATGATGTTCCACCCAAAATAAAATTCCCATAATGACGATCATCACAAAGGACATATAAATTGCTGCCGTGGAAAGTTTCTGGTAATCTGCCGAAGCAAACGTATTGTTCATATAATGCTGCAACATGTAAAGTGCGCCATACGGATATTCTCCTGTCAGAAGATAAATCTCACGGAATACCTTAAACGAATTGATCATGGAAAGTATTGTCACAAACATGATCGTCGGTGACAGATACCGCAATTTAACATGCAGGAATATCTGCCAGCGGTTTGCCCCGTCTAACTCTGCTACTTCAATGATATCCTTCGGGATATTTCCCATGGCAGATAAAAAGAGGATCATATTATATCCTAAGTTTTTCCATAAAAACAGGAGAATGACAACGAAAAGACCTGCGGATGATTTCAGCCAGTCCACCTGCCCTCCGCCAAACTTCTGAACCGCCAGGTTCACAACGCCATTGTAATCAAAAAGCACCTGCCAGATCAGCACGATCGATGCTGTCGGCACCATAAGCGGTGTTAAAAAGCAGCTTCTAAGTTCGCTCTTAAGCGGAATCCCCGCATCCAGCAAAAATGCGAGTGTCATTCCCAGAATGACTGCAAGCGGTACTGCCACAATGGAAAAAAACAGAGTATTTCCTACCGCTGTGCGGAACGCTCCATTTTGAATGACATTGATATAATTCGTCAATCCAACGAACTTCTTTGCCACCGGATTATTCACAAAGGAAAAATAGATCACTACAAGAAACGGGAGTACAAAAAATAACAGTACTCCCAGAACGCTCGGTGCCAGGAACGCTCCTGACACCAGCCTATGAAACCATGATTTATTCTGTTTTTTTATAACCTTACTAAAATCCTTTTTCTTACTTCGTCTCACTTAAATATACCTGCATTCTGCTCTGGATAATTTTTGCCACATCCTCTGCGGACTTCTGTCCTGAGAAATAGGCTGCTGCCTCCTCATTGATGATATTGGTGATATCATCGGAAACGGCACCGGAAACAGCGGTTGTATTGTATACAAGATCTTTTACCTGATCTACATCCTCCTGTGTCGCCGGCTGGATCTCAACTTCGAATTCCCCCCAGCCCCAGGTGCTTCCGCCGTCAGAGTCTGCTTTCATTGCGTTCTGACAATATTTTTCAAAATCGTCTTTTCTAATGGAAAATCCATAAGTGTAATCACTGTCGCCGTCGCTGCTCTTCTTTTGCAGATAAAATGTCCTTAAAAACTGCCATGCACCATCGACATCCTTACAACTATTGGAAATTCCAATAATATTGTTCAGGCTCAGCATTGCTCCGTTTCCCTCGCTGGTCGGATAACCAATAAATGTTGTCGGACCTCCAAAAATCGCACGGTACATCTGTACCTGCTCAAAATCACTGAGATAATAAGTATCTAAAAGCTGTTTTCCCTGACTCAGCAGAACCGTGCTGTCTTCCATATCATCTCTATATTCAAACTCTTCCGGGAACATATTTGCAAAATCCAGTACATCTATAAATTCCTGACTGTCAAAATTACAGCTTGCATCCTCCCAGTTGATAAAATCATTATAGCCGAGACTCATCAGTGCTGTCAATGCAGACGTCCGGTCCATACCCCAGAAAAGCTGTGTTCCTTCCGGTTTGGATGCGAGCAGCGCCTTCATATCCGACACGGTCCATCCCGGTGTCGTTCCGACATCATCCGCTTTTCCGATCACCGTCTGTAACGTAAAGGTCTGCGGCAGGATCGCCAGTTTTCCATCATACTCGCATGCAGTGAGTACATTTGGAAGGAAATCATCTCTCGAAAGTTCCGTGTCTTTGTCCAGCAGTCCATACAGATCCACATTTAATCCTTTGGATGCAAAATTGATTGCCTGGGAATAATCATTAAAAAGTACCAGATCAATGTTGGAATCCGATGTCACTGCCGTGTTGAAGCTGTTCACTGCATCCTCGTAGTCCTCTGCGCCGTCTCCATAAGACTTCATTGTGATATGATACTTATCCTGACTCTTGTTAAATGCGATCACCTTCTCCTCCACGTCTGAACCTGTCCACATGCAGGCGAGTGTAAGATTTACGGTATCTGCCGCTTCACTGGCATCCACTTCTTTGATCAGTGCGATCTCCGTCTGGTTTCCGTTGGAGTTCCAGTTCTGAAGATAAGCTGCGATCCTTCCATCGGACAGGACTCCGTAGCTGCTCACGCTGGAGCTGGAAATATTACAGTCCATCCAGCTGAAAAATTCCTCTTTTTCCTTTGTATCCAGATTGTACTTATAAACACTGCTGCCCTCTGTGACCAGCAGATTCTTCTCATCTAACACAGAGACTGTATCGGAAGGGACTTCAATTGCCTTGTCTGTCTGTTCTTTCATTGCGCCGACATCTAACGGCCGCAGCTCACATCCGGCATCCCCATATCCGATGGAGGCAACCGTTCCGTCCGCAAGCCCGACCAGTCTGGATGTATATCCGTCCGATGGGATCCTGCCCTTCTGGCTGCCGTCCTCTCCTATTACGAGTGTAAAATATTCATCTGAGCTGACGCTGTTGCCACTGTCATTATTGGACCAGGTATTCAGGGCAAGATAAAGGTTTCCCTCCTTATCCACTGCTATCCCGTTACAGCTTACATTCTCTGCATTTGCTCCGAGATCCATGTCCTGTTCAAACGCAACATTTCCGGATGTGTCCACTTTGAGAATGGAAGAGGTCTGAATGAATCTCGCATTCTGTGCCAGCAGAAATCTGCCATAGTTTACATTGCCGTCCTCATCCGTATAATTTTTTGCATAATAATCATTCCAGTCCTTTTCTGCATCCTCGTCACTGTATCCCCACTGGTCTACCATATAACTTAACACATCATCCAGTGTTGCATCCGAATAATCCTCGGTGACACTCGACTCATCCATCTGATTCTTCGTCACAAACAGGTAAACCTCTCCGCTGTCTGCCACGGTATATCCTGACACCCAGCTGCTGTTCCCGCTGCCGTCACCCTGTGTCTGCTCATAAAGCTGTGCATTTTCTCCGGTTATCAGATTATAGGAATACAGTCCGGATTTTGTGCTGTCCTCATTGCTGGAAGTGTAATACATCACATCTCCCTTAAACTGTATATCACTTGTCGTATCATTAAAACTGTCCGGCAGATCACTCAGATAATCTGCTTTGAAATATCTCTTCGTTCCGTCTGCGGATGCGCTGTCACTGCCACCGCCACAGGCAGTGAGCCCTGCTGTCATTGCAGCCACAAGTGTCAGTGCCATTGCCTTTCTCCATAAGCTTCGTTTCATATATGTTCCTCCCGTAAAATGCCGCTTTCTGCGGACGTTTTTTCTATAATTTCAGAATATAGAAGTCCTTATGGAAAAGCAAGATACAAAAGTTTATGAAATTCTTAATTTTGTCTGAATGGAAATTTACGCCAAAAAAACCACACTGGGATTTTCTTTTCCCAGTGTGGTTTTTTTATGATTCTTCCGGTTTAAAATCGCGGATCAGATTCCATGTTGGCAGTGCATTTCCCTGATAATCAAAGAGTGCCTGATTCGCCCATTCATTTCCGCAAGGTCCTTTATCGTTCATATATTTTAAAGATGCTTCCGTTGCCCAGCCGGAACCCGGAACCGGAATCCATGCAGGTTCCCAGTAGAAAAATCCTTTTCCCCTGTCTCCTTTGATGTGGCTGATACGGTTTAAAAAATCTTCCATAAAATCATACTGTCCCTGAACCGTCATTGGGTATTCGATTTTTTCTACCAGCTCTTGTTTCGTTGCATAGCCTTTGCGCTGTTCGTCAGAGAGCTTTTCGTAATCCTTATAATCTTCCATCGTATACCCCATGGAAACTTCTGCCACGATCAGATCTTTTCCATAGCGCTCTGCAATATCGTTCATGTTGTTAGTGAGCATATCTAACGTGCCGTGCCAGAACGGATAATAGGATAAACCGATGATTTGGAAATCCTCCCCACGTTTTGTAAACTCATCAAACCATTCACGGTAAAGTGCATTGTTACCGCCATTGTCAAGATGAAGCATGATCGGCACATTTTTGTCGACTGCACGCACACCGCGGATTCCTGCATTGACAAACTTTGCAATGTTATCATAATTTGGCACTTTTCCCTCCGGCCATAACAGTCCGTTGGAAAGCTCATTTCCAACCTGAACCATTGTAGTGTTAATACCATTCTCCTCAAATACTTTCATGGTATCCACCGTAAAATCGTACACTGCCTGCTCTAACTGCTCTACACTGTAACCTTCCCATGCCTTTGGTTTAATCTGTTTGCCCGGATCAGCCCAGAAGTCACTGTAATGGAAATTCAGTAAAACGCCCAGTCCTGCGTCTGTTACTTTCTTTGCGATCGCAAGTGTTGTTTTAAGATCATTTTCTCCTGCGCCATAGGATTCTCCGCTCTCAGACCACGGATTGTTCCAGAGACGGATGCGGATCGTATCAACATCATATTTTTTCATAATGTCTAAAATATCCATTTCCATTCCGTCCACATAATAATGCGTACCACATTTTTCTAATTCCAATAAAGTGGATAAATCCATTCCTTTTACAAATTTCATTTTCCTGTTCCTCCTGTTTTTCTTTTATATTTCATAGGTATTTCGAAACTCATAGAAAACGTGAATTGAATTGTGAAAAATTGACAAAAGCTTGAGAAGACATTGGGGAGCCGCCGGTACTTAGAAGGCAGGAACAACAGTATGTTGTGACTGGCTTCTTAGTACCGCTGCGAGCGACACATAGTGAAAACGTGTCTTCGAAAATTTTGTTAATTCTTCGCAATCCTCTCAACCTTAATTTGAGTTTCGAATTATACCTAAATTCCTTTAAAACGGAACGTAAATTCCAGTGGTTTTGTCACATCAATATGGTATTCCGGGTGTACCCATGCACCCCAGCTGTCATCACCGCCGACACCCATCTGCGCCAGTGCAACACGCACGACAGTATAATGTACCTGTGGCAGTTCATACGGATGTGCTGCATTTTCCAGTTCATGCGGCGTATATGGAAGTGCAGAGAAACTCAGCTCGTCCCCGGAGAATAACAGCCCTCTTCCTCTGTCGTCGGTCACTTTTGCATATCGCACACCGACTTTATTGCCGCACTCCTGCGGAACTAAGTATTTTGCCATATTGTCTGCTGCCTTATTTTTGTAAATGCCAAGTTTTGCCCCATGTCTGCGGTCTGCATAAGTTTCCTCCGGACCATAACCATACCACTCAACGTTGTCATAATCGGCGTTTAATTTGAACATCATGCCAAATTCCGGCATATCCGGCAGTCCTTCCACCGGATCATAGGTAAGTTTTGTCTCAACGGTTCCGTCGCCATATACAGTATATGCGACCTGACATTTTGATGCCGGAGTGGTCGGCATATAATAGGTGTATGTGATGGTCACACTGTGCTCTGTCTCCTCCACGGTTGTCGGCACATTGTCAAACATGCCGCCATTTCTGTGACTGATGTACATGCTGGCGATCTTCCACTGTGCATAACGTCCCGGTGCCATGCTGCCGTTGTCATTGTCCACCGGCGCTCTCCAGAAGTTCGGCATCGGAATTTTTCCGATCATCTCTTTTCCCGCATAGCGGTAGGAAACCAGACCGCCGTTCAACAGGGAAAACAGGCAGTCAAAATCATCACCTTTCACACCAATATTGACTTTTCCGCGGACTACCTTTAATGGTTTTTCCGGTACGGCAGACTTCACTTCTTTTTTGTAAACCTTCTGGCCAAAAGCCACCTCATGTCCGGCTTCTGCCCAGAGTGTGTCTTCTCTCAGTACAAATGAAACCGTCACTGCGTACTCTGCATCATCCGGAATCACAAACGGGATCTCATAAGTGCCGGATGAAAGCGGCGCAACATTTGTATCCATTTTCTGTTTTTTCACGACTGTTCCATTTTTCTGTAAAATTACGACACATTGATATTCACTTGTGTCTGCAAACAGATTTTTATTCACAACTGTAAAGGTGTGTCCCTCAAATGCAACGCTGATATTCTGATAGTTGAATTTCACCTCCTGCATTTTCGGGGAAGCCTCACGTTCACCGCCATAACAGATGCCGTTTCCACTGAAATTATAATCGGTCGGACGCTCGCCGCAGTCTCCACCGTATGCCTGAAATTCCTGTCCATAGCGGTCTTTTTTCAAAATAGACTGATCGATATAATCCCAGATAAAACCACCCTGATATCTTGGTTCGGTATCGGTAAGGTCTGTGTATTTGTGCATTGCCCCGCAGGAATTTCCCATCGCATGGGTGTACTCACAGCAGATAAAAGGTTTTTCCTTATGCTCTGCCATAAACTTCTTAATATTTTCCACGCTGGTGTACATCTGGCTTTCCATGTCGCTCGTGCCTTCATATCTGCGGTCATTGAAAATTCCCTCATAATGTACAAGACGGTGCGGATCTACTGCACGGAATTTTTCGGACATGTCAAAAATGACTTTTCCGCCGTAGGATTCATTTCCCACTGACCAGATCAGGATTGCCGGATGGTTTTTATCCCTCTGATAGCAGGAGTTCACGCGGTCTAACATCATTGGCTCCCAGTCCATATTATCGCCCGGAACGATGGTATCCTTCGGCACAAGTCCGTGACTTGCCGCATCCCACGAACCGTGGGATTCCAGATTGTTCTCCGCGATCATGTAAAGTCCATACCGGTCGCACAGCTCATAGATGCCGGAGGCATCCGGGTAATGACAGGTGCGGATCGCATTGATATTGTTCTGCTTCATCGTGATAATATCCTGCAAAACTTCTTCTTTAGAAACGGCACGTCCTGTTTTTGAGCTGAATTCATGGCGGTTCACGCCCTTAAAGACAATACGTTTTCCGTTTAAAGTCATGATGCCATCTTTCATCTCAAAACGGCGGAATCCGATGTTCTGTGAAATAAATTCAACGCTGTTTCCACTCTCATCAAAAAGCTCGACCGTAAGCGTATAGAGTTCCGGATGTTCCGCACTCCAAAGATTTGGATGGCTCACTTGCTGTTCAAAGTGAACTGTCGCTGCACCTGTATCTGTGAAACGGATCGTATCTGAAGTATTATTGGGCTGAAAGCTGATTGTCTCGGAAAAAATTGTGTTTTCTGAAACACTTCCGGCAGCTCCCTCTTTTGAATCATCCCTGCTTCCTGTGAGCGTGATTTTGGCAGATACATTCTGCATTTTGGCATCATCTGCGGATTTTTCAACAGTTTCTACTTTTCCACAAATCTCCATATCAAGCACTAGCTTCGCATTCTCCAACGATTCCTCAACAAGCGGCTGCACTTTCAGGTCATACACATGCACCTTCGGCATGGTATATAAATAAACCGAGCGGAAAATACCGGAGAATCGATAGAAATCCTGATCCTCACACCAGCTTGATGAGGTCCATTTGAACACCTTCACCGCCAGTTTGTTCTCGCCCTCTTTCACATATGGTGTCAGATCAAACTCCGACGGTGTAAAGCTGTCCTCACTGTAACCGACATAACTTCCATTAAGCCACAATGCAAAACCGCTCTCTACACCCTGAAATGAGATGTAAAGTCCATTTTTTATAAATCCTTCCGGCAATGTGAAATATTTCACATAACTTGCCACCGGGTTAAAGTCTGTCGGTACCGCGTCACGCCACACATCCTCTCTTCCATCCCACGGATACTGGATATTGGCATACTGTGGAATATCGTACCCCTCCATCTGGATATGCGCCGGCACACGGATGTCATCCCACGGTCTGCAATTGTAGTTCTCCGCCTCAAAACCCGGAATCGTCTGTGCATCATTTTTTGCATAATGAAACTTCCAGATTCCATCTAAGGAAAGTCTGAAACTACTGTTTTGTTCCATTGCCTCCGCTTCATTTTTATATGTAACATGGTCGGAATGTGCCGCCATGCAGTTTTCTTTGAAAAACTTTGGATCATGAATTTTTTTCACATCAAATTCCATAGAAATGTCTCCCTTATGCCTTACCAGCCTTTCAACGCAGAAATATTATAATTCAACAGCTTTCTCTCGTAATTTTCCGGGCTGATCTTCCACTGATACGGCGATGTATTTAAATATTTTTTGAAATTCCGATTGAATGTAGAAGTCGTGGTAAATCCAACCTTCTGTGCAACAACATCCATGGAATCATTTGTCTTTTTCATAATATCACAGGCTTTCTGTACCCGCATCAGATTGATGTAATCCATCGGAGACATATTCATGTAAGACTCAAATACTCTGCGGAAATGTGTCTCACTCATATGGCTTGCCTTCGCCAGCTCCTCCACCCGGATATTGTTTGCATATTCATTTCTGACATATTCCAATGCCGGTGTGATCTGTGACACGCCTGTCTTTTTCCTGACTTCTTCCTCTGCAATGTCATTTTCACACATCCGCAAAAGCTCTGTAAATAATGCGATCATAAGTCCGCGCACACATTCGTGAAAACGTTTTTTCTTCTGCCGCATCTCATCCATGATCATTTTGACCAGCACGGAAACGCCAGGATTTTCCCACTCATGAAAAAATAGTGCCTTCTGGTTGACCATCTGCAGAATCTTTTTCTGTACGACCGGATTATCCGGATACAATTCCTGGATCATGACCATCGGATCAAAAAACAGATACTCCCAGAAGCTTGGCCCGCTGTCCGAATCACTGATGGTCACATGTGGGTAATTCTGTGGGATAATGCTGACCATCGCCGGTTCGTAAGGCTTTGACTCCTCGTTTAAGATCAATTCCCCTGTGCCATGTCTGCAATAACCGATCTCCATGAGATTATGAAAATGAAGATTACTCTCATCATGACCGTAATCACGGATCCAGCTATCTCCTAAAAGTGCAAGAACATATTCATTTTGCGGTACTTCGTAAAACCGAAGCTCCATCGTGTCTTTTTTCTTTTTCCCCATGGCTGTTACCTCTTTTTGAAAAAGGCTGCCTCAAAAATTCAAGACAGCCTCCTTCGGTTTAATCAAAATCAAATTTTGTAATTCTATCGTGCATTGCTTTATAACGGAAACGGATCATCTCGTTTTTCTCCAAAACGTCCTCCTCTGTTCCTCTGTACTGACAGCGGATGCAGCTGTAAATTCCTGTTTCTTTATTATAAAACATATCAATGTCCAGATCTCTTAAAAAGCAGGATGGGCATCTGTAATTTAATTTGCCTTTGCCAAGTTGAGCCATGTTGCAAATACCTCCTTATCTGAGATTGTTTTTCTGTATCCCAATGTAAACATTGGTGAGAATGCATATCCTTCTTTTACATATCCTTCTGCTGTTTCATCAGAAGCTGTCATGGATACACGTGTCTCGATTTCAGGAATGACTGCGGAAACTTCTTTTGCTCCGACAACACCTTCCTCGCGGCATTTGTATGCATAGTGGATTTCTTTTTCTTCCGATCCGTCAATCTTTAAGGTGATGTTTGACATATCCTCGGAATACTCTGTTGTACCATAGCATGCAACCATGTACTCATTTAATGTCACTTCTGCAGTTGGATCACTCATCTCTAAGATATTTCTCTCAATCTTAATGTTTGAGGATCCTTCTTCGAAGTACTCTTTTGTCTGAAGTTTTACGGTTAAATCCCTAAACTCGATTGTCACAGGATCTAAGGTAAGAATTCTTGTCTTTCCTTCCTGTGAGAAATGTGCGTGTGTCGGGCAGAGGCAGAGATCCACTTCCTCTCCTTTGTAAGAAAGTTTTGCACTTCTTACGGTTCCTTCTCCGGCATAATGTGTGAAGTATCCTGCACGGTATTTCTCCTGGATTAAGAATGGATAAGAGGCATCCTGCACATGTTTTGTACCGATACCAACCGGCCACTCCAATTTTGCTGCGTAAGGACGAAGATCTACGATCGCACCGCCCTGATCCATGTTCACACATGCTCTCATATATGGATCGCAATACCAGAATAACTGTTTGTCAGAACCATATAAAATATCTCTCCAGAGCGCACATTCCGGTTCGTTGTAATTGTTATCGTTGACACCTTTTTTCTCACGATAGTAGTCTGCAAACTCAGACATCGTCATATCGATAAGCTGTCCTTCTTTTTTCAGCTTGCCATAGTAAGCACATCCATCACTGTAGGATTTGTAAAGCAGATCATATGGCTGCTCCCAGCGTCCCATTTTGTTCATCCAGCCTGGTCCAACGAACATCATGTTGTAAGAATATCCGTTGTTATATTTTTCCAGAGAACGGTACTGATCGATCAGGTTGTAAAGATATGGATACTCCCATGTCTTTGTATCATAGATCATTCCACGTAGTACGTTCTGTGGATGTGTTCCGAAGTTGGAACCATTTCCGTCGTAACATGCGATCAGGTCACGGGAAAGATGTGGGATTGCTACGATTCCGCTATCCTCTTCTTTGTTTGCTGCCGGTGCATGTGTATTCTGTTTGGAAGGAATCCATGGTGCCCATGGGCCGCCATCGAATAATGTATACCAGGAGTTGTTGCAGGTATGATATGCTTTTGGTCCTTCCTCCCAGCAGGTTGCAACTGCACATTTTACAGTTGGATAAGCTGCTTTGATGTAGTTTGTCAGATCAGCGTCCATGTAGTAGGAACCTGTGGATTCCGGATAGAAGCCGAATCTGTCATGGAATTTTTCGAAAACATCGTTTACGATCGCTTTTTTGTCTTCCATAGAGAACATCCAGATACAGAAATCTTTTGTCTTGTATTTCTCACGGAACTCCTCACATGGCAGACCAAGCAGTGATAGTGCGATCTCATCACCATATACTTCATGGTCATGTTTTGCGATCTCAACTGCCTCGTCATTAAAAAGGGAAGCATATGTCATCTGAATGGTTACTTTTAATCCATTCTCATGTGCTAATCTCTGCTGTGTCTTGAAAATATCCAAAGACTCTGTCAGCAGTGCTTTATCTCCGATATCCTCCTCTTTGCCCTGTCCTGTCACGGTTGCAGAATACTCTGGAACCATCTCCGGACGATGAATAAGATTCAATACAAATTTATCCATTTTTTTCATTTTCTCCTCAAAATTTTATATGATTAGACGATTGCGAAACTTCCATAAGATTCTTTGAATTGCAGATAATTTTGAAACTCCAATTTATATTCTGAATGTTGTGAGTTTCAGAATTATCTGTTCTTTCAATTTAGTTTTTACGAGTTTCGCAATTGTCTTATGATTTAGCCCTTAACTGCTCCACCTGTCACACCTTCAACGTAGAACTTCTGCATTACTACGAAAAGAATCGAAATAGGAATTGCGATCATCACACCACCCGCACAGAAGATTGCGAAGTAATCCCCGATCAACGTCTTCTGTAAGAGGTTGTAAAGTCCGATCGCTACCGTCCAGTCTGCAGATTCCTTGGACTTGATCATGATACGTGCCATCACGAAATCCATCCATGGACTTAAGAAAGCGTTAATGATGGTATACACGATCATTGGTTTTGACAATGGGATAATAATTTTCGTAAAAATAGTTGCCTCGGATGCACCCTCGAGACGCGCTGCCTCCCTTAAGGAAACCGGAATTGTATCAAAGAATCCTTTTAACACAAGGAATCCGAGTCCGGAACCAGCGGAGTAAACGATGATCAAACCAGCCAGAGAATCGGTGAGTCCGATCATTTTCAACACAAAGTAAACTGCGATCATGGAAAGTACACCAGGGAACATTCCAAGGATGATGGAAAAGCTCATCAACTGTTTTCTTCCTTTAAATCTCATACAACTGAATGCATAAGAAACCATCAGTACAAAGCAGGAAGAGATAATGCAGGTAAATAGTGCCACGATAAAGGTATTTTTAAACCATGCCGGAAAGTTTGCAGCAGTATCTGTCTCAAAGAACAGCTGGTGGAAATTTGCCAGCGTCCAGCGTGTCGGAAAGAAATGCTGATAACTTACGCCCTTTGTTGCGGATAACGATGTCGCAACCAGCCAGACGATCGGGATGAGCCAGATGAATGCGAGCAGTGCAAGTACCACATGTCTGATTATGATATTCCATGTTTTCTTTTTCATTATTGGTACACCTCCTCTTTGTCACCACTGATCATTCTGGTGTAGCTAAGCAGTGTCAGAAGTGCGCAGATTACAAACGAAATAATTCCGATCACCGATGCCATCTTGTAGTTTGAGTTATCATTGGTCAAAGTAAACAGCCATGTGATAAGAAGGTCTGTCTCCTTGGCATTGGAGTTTGCAAACGCCATATTTGCCGTAGTTGTAGAACTTGTCAGCAGGTAAATAACGTTGAAGTTGTTGATATTGGCGATCACACTCTGTATCAAAGACGGTCCGCAGATAAACAATACATATGGCATTGTAATCTTCCAGAAAATCTGCCATTTATTGGCTCCATCAATTCGTGCACTCTCCAGCTGATCCGTCGGAATATTCATCAGGATACCAGTTGCGGAAAGCATCTGATATGGAACACCGACCCAGATGTTGATAAGGATGATCATCACGTGGGACCAGCCCGGTTTTGAGAGGAACGGAATAAAGTTTCCTGAAACAAGACCGATATCCTTCAAAAATCCGGTCAGACCAATGTTGGAACACCATGTGTTCACAATACCGTGATCTGCAAACATTTTGCTGACTAACAGCAAGGTTACGAACTGTGGAATTGCGATGGTCACTACAAAAAGTGAACGCCACATTTTTTTGAAATATGTATTCTCATGATTGATCAGTTTTGCAAGAAGAATACCACCGATAAAGGTTGTAAAAGTTGCCATTACCGCCCAGATCATCGTCCATGCAAGAATCCTCACGAACGCATAGGAGAATGTGATGGTCGTTCCGCCTGTAAACATATTTTTAAAGTTCCTGAGTCCCACCCATGTAAACAGATAGTTTGGCGGCATATGATCCATATCATAATTGGTAAATGCCACACAGGACATGAAAATGATCGGTATGATATTCATCATGATAACGCCGATACTTGGCAGGGTAAGCAATGTGATATAAAACTTACCATTGAAAAGAGATTTGACATCCTCACCAAATGTATTGATGTGCTCTCCCTCTTCCTTCATAAGCTGAAGGCGGTAAACAGCCTTCATGTTGCTTATATATAAAAGTATGAATGCTAAGATCACGAGGATTCCCACGATTCCATAAAGAAGGATGAGCAATGAGTTGTCGTAATCATTAACAGTATTTTTCATAGTCAGCGGATCAAACACTGCCTCATACTGTACTGTACCAAGCGTATTCAGATCCTTAATATAATTGATAGAAAAAAGACCGGTAAACAGGAAAAAAATCACTTCGAGAGTTGTCATTAAAATACCCTTTATAATCTGTTTCCGTCCAAAATATCCGGCTCCCAGAATGATCAGCGAGAGTTTACACCAGATATCCCCCTTTGCCACAGCTCTTCCAAAGTCGGCAAAGTACTTTTTGACTGCATTTAAAAATGTTTTCATAGATTCACTCCCTTGCGTGAATGAGTACTTTTGTCACAGGACAAAAATGTTTCTCTTTTTAAAAATTCCACATACCCTGCCCAATGCAGAGCATGTGGAATTCAGATTCATGATAGATAGAAGGTACGCCCAGCGGACATTCTATGCTATACGTATGACCGAATGTGGATTATTCAGCTACCGGCTGTGTAATACCGGCTACTGCATCGTCAAGTACTTTCTGAAGATCAGCAGCTCCGTCAACAAGGTTCTGTCCAAGTGCTTTTGCCGGATCCCAGTAGTTGTTACCTACAAGCTGCTGATCAGCGTATGCTGACTGAGCTGCAAGTGCTGCAAGTGCCGGGGAGTCAATCTGGGAAGCTGCTGCCAGGTTAGCAGGACCTTCTGCTGTTGCAAGTCCGATCTCTAACTGACTCTCTTCGTTTGTTAAGTACTCAGCAAGAAGCATTGACCAGCCAACATTTTTTGCATGAGAGTTAACACCTACGAATTTGTATCCTGCATAAGATCCCATCTGTGTAGCTGTTCCATTCACATCAAAGGTAGGAAGTTTGCTGGCAGCATATCCATCACCATACTGATCCTGGAAAGAAGTTGCATTCCATGTACCGGAAACGTATGCTCCAAGTGTTCCATCTGTCAGCATTGTGATCGCTTCCTGATCTGCTACGTTTACAAATGCTGGGGAAGAAGCAATATTCTCAATGCTCTCTGCTACTGCAAGACCTGTCTCATTGTTCCAGTCACACTCATTGGAGTTGTCTTCATTCATGGAAAGGGTACATCCTGCTCCTGCGAAGAATCCATATACATACCAGCCGTCTGCGATGTTCATACCGACTTTTGTTCCGGCTTCTTCAGCTTTTGCTTCAAGAGCTTCCCAGGAAGCTACATCTTCCTCTGAGAAAATGTTTGAATCATAGTATAAGAAGTATCCGTTGGAAGCTGTTAATGGATAAGCATAAAGTTTTCCGTCTTTTGTAGCTGCTGCTACAGTTGCCTCAGAGTTTGTCTCTGCCGGATCATATGTATAAGTAGCTGCTATTTCCTGAAGTGCTCCTGCATTTACAAGATCATTTACCTGATCATCTGCAAATACGAATACATCTGCTGCTGCATCGATATCTTCGAGGATCTTATCTTTTGCATCTGCCTCAGATACAGCACCGATCGTAATGTTGAAATCTACACCTGAGTACTGCTCCTGGAATTTATCTGTCAGTTCTTTCATAACTGTCTGGTAAGCCTCAAGCTCTGAGCACCAGAGCTGAATGTCTACAGTTCCTTCTGTTGCAGCGATCAAGTTTGCAATTGCATCATCTGCTGATGTTGTATCAGCTGCTTCTGCTGTCTCTGTAGCAGCTGCTGTGCTGCCGCCTGCTGCATTGTCTGTTGTCTCTTCTTTGCTTCCGCATGCTGCTAAGGAAACAACCATGCTTGTTGCAAGTAATACGCTTAATACTTTTTTCTTCATTGAAAATTTCCTCCCTTTTTCTTCCCGCATTTTTGCGTTTCCGAACCATTTTACCGACTTTTGTGCATTTGCGCAATACTTCTTTTGTTTCGCATTTTGTATTGCTATCTGTTTTGCGTTTTGTTGCGTTCCTCTTTTGTGTTTTGTTGTGTTTCGCTTTTTGCGCAATCGGTTGTTCGATGGTTTAAGTATAGTACGCAGTTGTTTTTGTGTCAATGTGCATATTTTATAATAAGTATACTTGTTTTTTGTCTATTTTCGCTAAATTATTTTGTTATTTTCTTGTCATATTCTTTTCATTTTCAATCATTGTGCAACCGATAAACCTTGAAATTTCAAGCATTTATGAACATTTTTAAGCAATTTTCCTATGTGCTGAAAGGCATCAGGCACAGAGTTTAATCTTTGATTGGCACAATTTACGGTATACTTTATACTGAGATCACATCAAAGCCGCAGACAAATGCAATGTGATTATGGAATTTTTCATGATTGCAATCAGTCTTATATCGTTTCTGTCTGCAGGATTCTGACCAATTACAGTTGGAAAGGATATAATCTCATCTTTCACAGCCGATTCGGCACGAGATTCCATTTTGATGAAGAACTTGCAATGCATAAAAAAATTGATAATATTACGTTGCTGTTCGCTCATAGCTCGTTCTAGTAACGATATTGTTATTTTTTATTCGTAAAAACCAGTTGTATGCATTGAAAAACACCAAACATTCCATTATCATAAAGGAGGAATATGATTGAACACAAATGATGGTAAAATCCAATGGCATCCTGCCTTCTCCGTATTGATCGCTGCAAGCTGTGTCTCATCCCATGTGACCGGGACTTCGGTATTGGCAGATCGGTCGTTATATACGATCTCTGCTTTTTCCGGTAAAACCACTTCATCCCCGACATTGCATGTAACTGATATTTCCGGAATAAAATCAACTGCCAGAGGCACAGAATTTCCGTCTTTTAAATATCTGAAAACATTCAGGGAAGCCAGCGGATGTCCTGTGAAATCAAATAATGCCTGATTATCCCATGAACAGCCACCATAATACAGACCGGCATCATCCGGATCATAATCTGCGGAGTAACTGCTTGCCCAGCCGCTTCCGTATTTTTCCCATAAATCAGAATTATCTGCACCGGCACTTCCGACCGGAATCCATGTGCCTTCCCAGTAGAACATACCGATAACCCCAACTTCATTTGCAGCTGCACAAATATCACGGATCATGGCAGCCTGACTCTGGACGGTCGGCGCATATCCCTCTACCGCATCCTCGATTCCGTCAAAGCTGTTTCCAAAACCATCCCCATCCTCTGAGGTATAACAGTAAGAAGTCTCTGCGATCATGACTTTCTTTCCGTAATTTTCCATAATATTTTTGGCAACTGTCTGCATGTTTTCATTTGTTCCATCCCAGAACGGATAATACGACAATCCGAAAATGTCATAATCTACCTTGTACTCTTTCAAATTGGATGCGATCGTGTCAATCCCGTCATTGTCCTCAATATTGGTGTAATGTAAAACTATCTGAATGTCTTTTCCATAATCGGATGAGATTTCCCGCACAGCCTTACTTCCTGCAGTCAGAAGTTTCATCACAGAGTCCGTTTCTGTCTCATCGGACATTCCATTGTTGATCTCATTTCCAACCTGCACCATGCCGACATCCACCCCAGCATCTAAAATCCCGGTCAGGCTCTCTTTGGTAAAATCATAAAGTGCATCCGCTTTCTCATCTGCCGTCATTCCTTCCCATGCTTTCGGCGCATGCTGTCTCTTTGGATCGGCCCAGAAATCAGAATAGTGAAAATCAATGCAGACCTTCATCCCGTACTGTGTCGCACGTTTTCCAAGTGTGATGGCAGCCGCAACATCATTATTTCCTCCGCCGTATCCATTTCCGCTTTCATCATAAGGATCGTTCCACACGCGGAGTCTTATGTAATTCACGCCGGATTCTGCGAGCGTCTTGAACACATCCTGCTCCGTTCCGTCATATCCATAATATTTTGCCCCGCTGTTTTCCACAGAAAGTACCGCTGACGCATCCATACCGCAGATAAAATCATCCGAAATCCCATCAACCGGTTCCACGAAAACGTCTGTCTGCTCCACTGCCTGCCCAGTTTCCTTTTGCACGCGCTCACTGCTCTCCGTCTCAGCCACTGCCTCAGTGCCTATAGTCTTCTTTTCATTTGTGCCGCATCCAAATAATAATGGTGCACACAGGCTGGCACTTAAACACAATGCCAGAAGTTTTCTGCTGCTCTTTTTCATTTTTGTAAATACCTCCCTCAGAACTTCTCCAACAACCTGCCGCTGCCTTTCATCTGTACTTCCAGATATAGGCTGTGATCCTGCTTTTTTGCGCAATCGGTTGTTCAAGTTATTTACAATAGTAATTGAAAAGAGAATCTTCTGTCAATATGCACAATTTATAATCTTTTTTCTTAATTTTGTGAATAATGTCTAAAGTAAAAAAAGCAGGCAAATCTGCGTTTTCTTTCACGCAAAATAAACCTGCTTTCTCTCATCCTATTTTATTTTGTAGACTCCTTAAGGACAACTTCGTATGGAAGCAATGTTCTTGTCTCCACTTCCGCACCCTCGATCACATCCAATACCGTTTTACATGCAACCATGCCAAGCTCTTTCGCATCAAAAGAAAGTGATGTAATGGACGGCACATTATTTTCCAGTACGGAGCTGTTGTAAAAAGATGCCACACGGATATCTTTTGGAACCTTTACATGCTTTTCACGCAGCTTTTTCAATACCCTGCTGCACACCGCATCGTCCATACACAAAATACATTCTGCCTTTCGCTCGAGTACCTCTTCCACGATTTTGTCGATCACAACATGATTATCAAGATTTAAAAAAAGCATTGTCGGATCAATGACCTCACCCATTTTTTCATAAGCTTCCCGGAATCCCCGCAGACGGCTCTGTGTGACCACATGGTTCTCATCTCCTCCGATCAGTGCAATACGCTTCATTCCTTTCATTAAAATAATGGACGTAAGTTCTTTACACGCACTTTTGTGATTGTGGTCGATCTGAATCACACCTGTATAATTGGAGGAACCGATCGTCACAAACGGTACTTTTTTTTCCTGAAGATACTCTATCTGCCGATCCTCCACAAACGTCCTCATCAGGATCACACCATCTACTTTACGGTTTGAGATAATGCGCTCTAACGAGGAGATATCGTTATTTTTACAGATGGAAAGCAGGATATCATACTCCATAATTCCGGCGATCTCCTGAATCCCAAATAAGCATTCCTGAAAGAATGTGAGATCCACAACATCATAATCTCCCGGCATGACCACACAAAGATTATATGTTTTTGACTGTGCCAGTCCTTTGGCGATAACGTTTGGCTTATAATCATGCTCCTCAATATATTTTAATACACGGTCTCTCGTCTCCTGCCCGATCCGTCCCTTCCCTGAAATGGCTCTTGAGACAGTGGTTTTTGAAACACCAAGTGCTTCTGCCACATCTGCGATCGTTATATTTTTCTTCTCTTCGTTCCCCATAAAACCCCTTCTTTCCTCAAAGCAGTTACTTCCCCTGAATTGTGCTGTGACTTCCTGTATCGCTTGCGATCCTGCCACAATGTTACTTTGTCCTGCCCTGATGTACTGCGCATCCTTTGCGCAACAATATTATTATCATCCTATTTTCGAAAAAAAGCAATGACATTTTTACATATTTTCCAAACAATCTTTTTGTTTCTGTTCACTCGTGCCCCGTTCCGGTAACAATTCTGTTTTTTGTATCAGCATCGGATTTACATTTGTTTTTCCTGATGTTATAATATGTTTGCGCAATCGGTTGCGTTATCGGATGATAATATAGAAGATCACACTGATTGTCAACATAAAATATTTTTTTGGGGGACAATATGAAAACAGACCATTTACTTTTCGGGGCAGCTTATTACTCGGAATACCTTCCATATGACCGCGTGGAAAAAGACATGGAAATGATGGAAAAGGCAGGCATGAACACGATCCGTATCGCAGAATCGACCTGGAGTACCATCGAGCCAAAAGACGGTATCTTTGATTTCACACATCTCGATAAAATGCTTGAGGCGGCTGCACGCCACCATATTTCTGTCATTGTCGGGACACCGACCTACGCCATCCCGGCATGGCTGTCAAAAAAATACCCGGACATTCTGGCTTTGACCAATAACGGTCAGAACATTTATGGTGCAAGACAGAATATGGATATCACACACGCAGGCTATCTGTTCCACTGCGAGCGGGTTATCCGCGCAATGATGGAACATATCAAAGATGTTCCGCATATCATCGGATTTCAGCTGGACAATGAGACAAAAAGCTACGGCACTGCCGGTCTGCGTGTCCAGGCAATGTTTGTCGATTATTTAAAGGAAAAATATCCGGATATCAATGAATTCAATCACGAGTTCGGGCTGGACTACTGGAGCAACCGCATCAATACATGGGAAGATTTCCCGGATGTCCGCGGCACGATCAATGAAAGCCTTGCCGCAGAATTTGCCAAATTCCAGCGTCTGCTTGTAACCAGATTTTTAACATGGCAGGCTTCGATCGTTTCCGGATACAAGCGCCCGGATCAGTTCATCACACAGAACTTCGACTACGACTGGACAGACCATTCCATCGGCTATCAGCCGGAGGTCAACCAGTACGAAGCTGCCAGATGCATGACCGTTGCCGGATGTGACATTTATCATCCTTCCCAGTCGCTTCTTACCGGGGAAGAGATTACCTTCTGTGGCAACATCTCGCGCAGCTTAAAGAAAGACAATTACCTTGTTTTAGAGACACAGGCTCAGGGAAATATTGCATGGCTTCCATATCCGGGACAGCTCAGGCTTCAGGCCTACAGCCACATTGCAAACGGCTCCAACAGTGTCATGTACTGGCACTGGCACTCGATCCACAATGCGATTGAGAGCTATTGGAAGGGCATCCTGTCACACGATTTTTCCGAAAATGAGACTTACCGGGAAGCTGCATCCATCGGCGCAGACTGGAAGCGGATTGGCACCCACCTTAAAAACCTGCAAAAGAAAAACCGTGCTGCCATCCTGCTTGACAATAACTCCCTGACCGGACTGCGTCTTTTCCCATTGAAAGACCTCGGCAATTACAGCTATAACACTGTTGCCCGCTGGCTTGGCGATGCTCTGTACCATTTAAATATCGAGTACGACATGATCTCCTCTGCGGAACGTGATTTTTCTTCCTACGGGTGCCTGATCGTGCCTGCACTTTACAGTGCTTCCGAAGATCTGCTCACCGCAATTTCTGATTATGTAAAAAACGGCGGACATCTGATCACGACGTTCCGTTCCGGTTTTTCAGATGAACAGTTAAAAATTTATGCGGATACACAGCCTCACATTTTACAGGAATGTCTTGGTATCCACTATGACCAATATACCTACCCGGTGGATGTTTCGGTAACACTGCCTGATTTTATGGCTCATCCATCCTGCTCCGGTCATGAAAATGCGGCTTCCAATGCCAGCTCGTCATGTTCCGATGAATCCTGCACAACCAGCAGCAAATGTCTGCACTGGATGGATCTTGTGATCTGTGATACCGCCACACCGCTCTTTTTCTACGATCACCCGGTCTGGAAAAAATATGCGGCTGCCACAGTCAACCAGTTTGGAAAAGGTTCGGCGCTGTATCTCTCCAGCATGTTTGATAGTGCTCTTCTGGAAAAAGTTCTGGTTCATTACTTTGCTTCGCTTCCGGAAACACTTTTAGCACATCCGGAATGCCACTTCCCGGTTATCATCAAGGAAGGAATCAATGATTTTGGAAAACGCGTAAGATTTTACTTTAATTATTCCGACGAAACGCAGTCCGCTGTCTGTGCCGATATGTCCGGTACAGAACTGTTGTCTGGCAACACAATGTCCAAAAATACTGCACTGACACTTGATCCGTGGGGTGTACTTATAATCGAAGAAAACAAGTAACAGCATTCGAAAAAATACCGCATGAGAAAATCACTTTCCCATGCGGCATTTTTTTTGCGAAATATTTGTTAATTCATTATAACCTTTTCTTTTTTCCGTATGCAGTTCCCATAAGAGCGCATCCAAACAATAACAGGATCACTGCCAGTGCAATCGGTGTCTCGTCTGATGTCTTCGGACTTGCGATCACGCTTCCGGTTGTCTGGCTCATATCTGTATCACTGAAAACGATCACATAATCAGAAGCATGTGAAAACGCAAAGTCTACGGTTCCGTCCTCTTTTACCTGTACTGCCTGATAATACTCAAACTTACCGGTTGTCTCATTGTAGTAATAGAGGTTTGCTACTTTTCCGCTGTAAGTATCTCCAACAGCAATTCTCAATACGCCGTCAAATCCAAATGCACCGTCATAGTTTAAGGATAACTGGATTGTTTCATTTCCGTCTGCCAGCGCTGTCACTTTCTGTTTTGGAATATCACTAGTTCCCACAACCAGACCAAGATCGATTGGCGCTGTCACATTACCGGTGATATCTTTTCCATTGATGATCCAGCTGGCCTGATCACTCACTTTGAAGGTAACTGTCACATCTTTTCCTTTGATATTCTCAAATACATTTGCCGGAATCTTTGTTGTCTTTTTCAGGTTGACACGGATAGTACTTCCTGCCTTTGCCTTGTTTACTGCCTCAACTACATTTGCAAAGCTTTCTTCCTGCACTGTCACCTCTGCAACAGCCTGTTCTTCCTGTTTTGGAGCTGTCTTATTTGCAGAAGCGCTCTGGTTTGCATTGTTTCCGGAAGACTGTGCATTTCCATTGCTCTCTGCTGTATCTGTCTTCTTATCATCCTGTTTTTCATCCGGAGCCGGTTTTGGCTGCTCTTTTGTCTGTTCTGTCAGAACAATTGTACCACCGTCTTTTGCTGCCGGAATGGTGATTGAAACTTTCTGATCCGCGGATACTGTATAAGTTTTTCCGTCATAAAGGTTTGTAAGAATCGTTCCTGCTTTTGCAGTTACCGGGATTACAACCTCTTTTGCTGCCTCTTTTACATTCATTCCAACATACAAAGTATCTGCTCCATAGCTTCTGCTGATCACTTCGTAACCTTCTGCGTCAGAAGCTGTCACTGTGCTTCTGTTTCCTCTTGCAAATACATCTGTGTACGCATTACGGATTGCAAGCATTGTCTTGTAATGATTGTAAATACTGTTGCTGTCTGTTTTCTGTTTTTCTAACTCTGTCCAGTCAAAATCGCGGCGGTTCGTCTGAAGCGGCCAGTTGTTTGCCCCGCCCTGTCCGATCTCCTCACCATAATAGAGCACCGGCTGGCCTTTTGCTGTAATCTGGAGTGTTGCTGCCACTTTCATCAGGTTGTAAGCTTCCTCGTCGCTGAGCTTACTCTCATTTACAAGTTTATACTGCAGAGTGTCCTCATCATGGCTGCTCAAAAAGCTTCCCATTGTAGCAGTGTTATTGATCGCACCATTTCGTTTCTGTAAAGAACTTTCCACACCAGAAATATCTCCGGTTACGAATTTCTGTGCAAAATCATTGAAATCAAAATCAAGAAGTGCATCCATACTTCCGGTTCCAAGTTCTCCCGCATTATTGGCATATCCTGCACCGGAATACTCTCCTATCATTTTAAAATCAGGATTTACTTTTGTCAGCGAGTTTTTGAAAGCTTCCCATGTCGTTGTCTCTACATGTTTTACAGTATCCACACGATAATAGTCAATGCTGTATTTTGACATCCACTCGGTCTGCCATGCAACAAGCTGGTCTGTCACTGCTTTGTTTTCTGTCACAAAATCAGGCAGATCTGACAATGAATCATATTTATCATCACCACTGATCGTGTTGTTGGAGTCACGGATCATGGAAATACTGTTTCCATCTGCATCTGTTAAAATACTGTTGAAGTATTTTTCTGTACCGTAACCTGCATGGTTTAATACAACGTCCACCATGATTTTCATTCCCTTGCTGTGAGCGGCATCCAGTAATGCTTTGAACTGCTGCTCTGTTCCAAGATGTCTGTTTAACTTTGTGAAATCGCTTGCCCAGTAACCATGATAGCCATAGGTAGCGGTATCTGTCTTATTATCATGCTGATCCTCTGTGATATTTTCTACGATTGGAGTGATCCAGATCGTGTTCACACCCAGATCTTTTAAATAATCCAGTTTCTGGTTTAATCCGGCAAAATCTCCACCGTGATAGCTGGATCCGCCCTTTTCGCCTGTGTTATAATCTCCAACTCCGTATGCATCATTGTTGCTTGCATCTCCATCAAAGAAACGGTCTGTCACTGCAAAATAAATCACTGCCTCATCCCAGTCAAAATCTCCGGCACTTTTTTTGCGCTCTGTGACGGTAACATTTGTCGCTGTTGTGTATACATTTCCATAAATATCTTTCACTGTGACCGGAATATTTTTCACGCCTGCTGCAACTGTATTCAGGCAGGAGATTGTTCCTTCCATAAGTTCCGGATCAATCGCAAACTCTTTTCCCAGTCCCAGCTCACTCAGATCGGCTGTGATCGCAGCAATTTCAGATGTTTCAAGACCTTCTCCCTCTTTTGCAGTCAATTTTACAGATAACACATTGTTGTCATTGTAATCCATTGCATACTGTGATAAAGAAGACTCTACACTCACATTTGCTTTTTTGAAGTGGCATACGCTGCATTCTTTTCCATTGCTGTCGTTTGCAGTTACATCATTAAATGCATCTAATTCCTCTTTTCCATTTACCACATAGTAGTAATAGTAATCACCCGTGGAAACGCCAGTGAAATCGTATTCAAAGCGGTCATTTGCTGCATCATAAGTCATCGGGCAGGTCTGTCCGTTGACAACAACACTGACTTTGCCGTCTAAAGAAGCAAGGTTATTTTCTGCTGCCAGTGTATCGTTCCTGTAATAAAAATGGATCGTATCATTAGCTCCATCCATCTCGTAACCTGCGTTGTATGGCAATACTCTTGTGATTCCTTCTCCCTGTGTGAACACTGCTTTTACCACTGACTGGTCTGCCGGGATCGTCACATAATGATCTCCGCCGTCTTTGTTTGCCCACTCATTGTCAGCAGTACTTTGTCTCATACAGAAAGATAACATCAGATCTGCCTGCGAATCTTTTACTGGAATTTTGGCAACCATTTTTCCATTGATGTCTGCAAATGCTACAGATACATCAGAGCCGAATCCACTGTTCCAGGTAAAAATGTTCCAGCCCTCATAATCCTTCGCCGGTCTGTCGTACTCGATCATGACGTAGCGGGATCTCGGTGCTACCAGCTCTGGAATCTCTGTGTATGCCTGCTTACTATTAGATACAATATAAAGTGTTACATTTTCTATTCCTACGCTGTTGCTATAAGAAATCGTGTCCTTCTCCCATTTCCACTCGTCTTTTGATCTTGGGATGATCTGAAGGTCTGTATATGGGAGTTTTATTTCTGCGCGCAGCCACTCATTCCCATCAGAAAGTGTCTCGGTTGCGGTAAAAGGTGTTCCCTCTGTCGCTCCAACACCATTTTTCTCCCAGATCCATAAGTCAGATGCATTTTCTGACATATGTGTCTTATCAAAATCATAATAATAAATGGTATATGTATATAATTTTTCTGTCACATTGACCACAAAGTCAGAGGTCTGTCCGTTCTCTGCTTTTGCAGTCAGTTCTACGGTCTGTCCTGTATAAGATTTTCCGATTATAATGCTATTTCCATTTAATGTAATATCTTTATTTGCAGTTTTTAAACTGTAAGTAACCGGAGCTTCACTGCTTGTTCCGTCTTCAGACCACAATGTCAGTTTTTCTGGAAGTGCTGTCTCAATTCCCTTCATGGCATCTGCTTTTCCGTCAGCCAAACCCGGAACGATCAACACACTGTTTGTTCCGCTTACTTTATTATTTACCGGATCTGCAAATGAAACATCCCAGGATTTATTAATTGCAAATTTATATTCGTATTTTCCTGGCGCAATGGCAAAGGTTCCAACCCACATACCTGTTGCTTCATCTTTTTTCAGTTCATAGTCGGAAGAATCCACTTTCCAGCCGTTCATTCCTCCCGGAACCGTAACTGCCTCTGCATTTCCGGCTTTGGCTGCTGGAACACGGAATGTTACATTTCGTCCATTTACCTCCGGACTTACATAACCTGCCTCTTTGTATTCGATCAGAGTTTCGGATTTATTGGCATCTTTATACCATTTCATACCACCATTGCCGTCACTTAAGTAATAGATCGAGGTGTCTGTTGTTATGGCGTTGATAGCTTTCACTTCTTCGCTCTGACCATCAAATTTTTTCTCTGCTCCTGTGTCAGCATCTACCAACTGAAACCCTGTCATTGTTGTTCCGCTTAATGTAATAGTATAAATATTTTCAACGTCTGAATCAGCCAGTTTTGGTTTGTCCTGATTTCCCCACGCAGCAATGGACGCATCCCCAGCTCCATGATTGTCCAATACAAAATCGCCGCCCCATAGATTGATAACAGGCGTTGTCCAATCTTCTGGTTTTTCAAAATAAATTATAACTTTATGTGTAGCTGCTTTTTCTTTCTCTGGTAACACCTGATTTTTATCTTTGTCTAAGTACCATGACATTCCATTATCATTCTTTAAAAGATAAAATAATGTATCTGATGTTGCCGAATTAATCGCATCAATAATGGCACAGTTTTCAAATTTGTGTTCTTCCGGGTTTCCTGCACCTGTTCCACCATTTACAATCTGAAAGCCACTGATACAATTCGTCCGGATATCAATATAATAATAACCTGTTGATTCATCTTTCAACATAGCAGGTCTTGATTGATTCGTCCAGACTTCCACCTTTCCTGCATTCCCATTATCTACTTCAACGTCAGATTCATTCCAATAGTTAAATGCCGGGATATTCCAATCATCCGGTTTTTCAAAATACAACCTCACGACTGGATTCTCCGCCGCCTGTACTGTGCTGCTTCCACCACCAAGTGCCGGAACCATAGTTACTACCATTGCAAGCACTAGCAGAAAACATAGTACTCTGCTTGCAATGCTTTGCCTCTTTTGAAAGCTTTTCGTTAACTTTCTCATTCTTCCTTCTCCTTTTTCTCCCCTACTTGCATGTGATTATATCATAATCCCCCTCTTCACATGTTTTCGTTTTTTTTCGCATTTCTATTGTATTCTAAAATATTGTATTATTCTATACGTAATAAATCCCGAAATCTCGTCCAAATTTTTGTGGATTTTAACCAATTAAAGTATAAAAATGCTCATTTTCTTATTTTGAACATAAAAAAAGAATCCGGCATCGCACTAAAAAATGCGAATAACCGGACTGTTAATGATTTTATTTACTTTTTGTTATATCTATGGTATAATCTATCAATAAAAAGGTGCTACCGATAGACGGTTAGCCCGGTTTACGCATTATAAAAATAACCGCAACCTTGGCCTGGGGCGGTTATTTTTTTCTGCCATGGTTATCTTTCCCAATAAGGTAAAATAATCCGGCAACGCTTATCAATAAACTTGTGAACTGAATCAGTTCCGTAAGTGTTATCATCAGCATCCCCTCCGTTAATGAATTTCTTCTTTCGAAGATTTCTATGTAATCAGAGGGTTCAGTCCCTCTGTTGAGGGCTTAACCGCCTACCGTTTTCTCGCAGCACCTCATTCATTATACCAAACCAATAAAATCAGTGCAATTTATTAAATTTTTAAAGGAATGCTTTTAATAAGCAAAATTCTGTACCCAGTAATAAGTTGAGCCATCATAATAGCATGAAACAGAGATTTTTGTGTAACTTGCATTTAAAATATTGGCACGATGTCCATCACTTCGCATCCACCCATCCATTACCATTTCCGGTGAAATAGCCCCTTCTGCGATGTTTTCTCCTACGTTCATTTTTCCACCTGCAGAATTATGGCTAAAATCCGTAGTGATTTCCATTGCCCTTCGATCAGAGTATGAAGCCATACTGCTATCCCATGTTAATGCATCCACACCATTAGTTGCTCTTTCCTGATTTACCATTGCAAATACCTGTTGAGCATAATTACTATCATAATATCCAGATATATTTGAATTATCATTGCTGTTATCTTCAAATAAAGAATTTAAAAATTCATCTATTTCGTCAGGTGTCATTGAATTAAACATTTCTACTAATTCATCATCTGTAATACCCAAACTGTTAGTATTGGATTTTCCACTAGCCTGAGATACTTGATTTTGAGTATTTGTAGTTCCAGATTTCTTATCACTTTTGCCGGATTTCTTTTCATTTGCAGTAACATCACTTGTCTGTAAAATCAGACCCGTCTTTTCGATCAGAGCGGCTGCATCCAAACCTGTGTATGTAACCGTCACTTCGTAATCTGCCTCGTTTTCGTTTCCAGCCTGATCCTGCACTGTGCAGTGTGCATTTAATACTTCTACAGGGTTCTCTTTCTGCAGATTAAATGATTTCTGCTCAAATTCGTATCTGATTGCATTGTCTCCGCAAAATGCATCACTGGCTGCCGCCCACTCCGCATTTGAAAAATCCGGAAGCTCATGCAGCATGTCTGCAATCTTTTCAGCGTCATCTGTGTTGACGTCGTCAATACTGATCCCGGATGCATCCACATCCAGATCGATCACATTCTGTGCCAGCTCTGGAGCTGTGCCATCCACGTAAACGTTTAATGTTATATCTGTAAAATTGCCTTCACTATCTTTTACCTGTGCTGTCACTTCATAGCAGCCTTCATCATCCAACTGAACACTTTCTTGATAATCTGCTCCATCATACGGCTCTGCATTATCTACCGCCGCTTTTTCCTGCAGCATATCATCATAATCACAGACTACAAGATCCTCCTTCTGCTCACAAGATACAATTCCGCTGGAAGTTTCCGATGCATCTTTGATCTCCGTTACCAGATCATCCATGGTCAGAGTTCCCGGCTGCATGTAGATATAATCTTTTGCTTCGCATTGTGGCGAAGTCGTGTCCTTCACTTCTACCGTAAATGGATAATTTTTTCCATCATATGCAACGGCAGCATTGTACGAACCAACTTTTGTTTCATCTACTGCTGACAGATCAAGGCTTGCACCCTTTAAGATTTTCTCATCCGGATTCTGCAGATAATCTGCAACATTTTCCGACAGCTCATCGCCAAGCTCCAGTGTCACTGTGCTCTGCGCGAGTTCCACCTTGGAACATCCGGCAATACCAGCCACGCTTAAAAAAGTCATTCCTAAAAGTACGAATTGTTTATTTTTATAACTTGTGTTCTTCATTTTGTGACCTCCAAATGTATTTTCTTATTATAATATAAATGTACCACAACATCAAGAACATTTGTTCTGTTACAAAAAAGAGAAGCAAAAATCATTTTTCCTCTGATTTTTGCTTCTCTTTTTTTTGAAAATTTCATTTTAAAATTTATAGATATCCTATAACATCACAATCGGCATATGCCAAAATGATCCAAACTCCGCTTACTGTGCCACAGTTCCATCCGTTGTCTGCGCTGCTGGATCCGCAGGAGCAACTGTTGAGCCATCTGCCGGCGCCGTCTGGTCTGCCGCAGGCTGCTGTGCAGCCGCTGCAGCGCCACTCTTTAAAGCTGCCAGTGCCGCCTCATCATCCACAAGTGTCTGATAATTGGTAACATAACTCTTTGCTGTATCCGATAACGCATCGTATGCTGCTCTTGCTGCCACGATGACAGGTTCACTTTCTAATGTAACAGTTCCGATACTGTTGATCGTATTTACAACCGCAGCTGCCTCTTTCTGTTTTACGGTATCACTTTCCGTACCCGGGAGGTTATAAACAAGGACGCAGTATCCTTTGTCGATCGTCTCATAGATTTTCTTGGCTGCCGAATATGGAAGATTGATGCATCCATGAGATCCTCTTGTCTTATAAATATCTCCTCCAAAAGCTTTTCTGGAAGTCAGGTCATGCATTCCGATGTCACCATTAAATGGCATCCAATATGTAACAGGTGTTTCATAGTCCGGTCCGCGTAAAACAGCATTCAATGTTTTATAGGTAAGCATAAATGCGCCGCCTGGTGTTGCATGCCCTTTTGCAACATTTCCGGATACAAAATCGGACTCTGTCACAAGCACACCATCTTTATAAAGGAACAAATGCTGTGCAGTAAGGTTAATCTCCACATAGGAATTACCATAATCATTTTCGCCATGACTGTTTGCAGTCTGCGCATAAACCGGTTCACGTTCCACTTTTTTTCCGGCTTTCAGATCATCTAAAATCTGTGCCACTTCCTCGGAATTGTTGATTTTCCATCCGTAAGGTCCATTGGAAATTGTGACCGTTGAACCATAGGAAGTTTTCAGTTCTTTTGGCTTGTAGCAGGTATTATATTCACTTGCGAGCTCTTTTACAAAGGAACGGACTCCTTCCTCGTCCACCACAAGATTTAAATCATCATCCACAGAAAGCCACTCGGAAATACGCTCTCCGTCTAACACTTCTTTTGCGACATCAAAATCATATGTGATCGTTGTTCCGACATAACTATTCATCTCGTCAATCACTGCCAGCAGCTTTTCATTGTCGTCTTCGATTTCAGGTTTCACATAGCAGTCAGCCTCATCAAGATCAAGCTCATCTGCCAAAACCAAAATGGAATCCTCCACCGCTTTTTTGAATTTGATCTTATCGATCGTTGTACCATAATCTGCCGGAACTAAGGAATATCCATCCGCTGTGTATGCGGAAACAGCTGCATCCACCGGCTCACGCTGTTCGGATGCCTGTATGCAGTTTAACTGATCAATCTGACTATCCAAAGCGTCCTCGTCAAATGTTACCACTTTTGCAAGTTCAAGATTGTCATGTTTAAACAGTGTCACCACCCATGCGAACCCATTCTGTCCATTCAAAAGTTCTTCCACTTCACCGTTGAATACCGGTGCGATCTGAATGGATTCTCCGGAAATGCTCTCGCTGCCGTCCTCACGCTCTGCCAGATTCAGCACATAGCTGTCGATTTCCTCTGTGATGAGCTGCTCAACTTTTTCTACTGATTTGCCACCGACTTTAATTCCGTCAATGGTTGTTCCAAAGCAGAAATGACTCTGAAAAAAGATTCCAAACCCAACATAAACAACCGCGAGACATGCCACGACTGCACCAACAATCACGAAAATTTTCTTTTTTTCTTTTTTCATAATTCTTCCTCTCACTCTTTTGTAGCTTATTCAAAAAGACGTAGCGATATACGCCTATTTTCAGCAAAACCATACTCTATTATAGGTAGAAAAAAGGCTTTGTCAACAAATTGCGACAATCGTAATATTTGCGTAATGAATTTGTTTCAATTCGTAACAATGCAGGTAAAAATTTCCTCCTACATTTGTTTGTAGGGTTGCACAAAAACCTTCCTTTTACCTTAAGAAATCTTTAAATATTCAATAATCTTTCTTAAAAAAGAGGAAATGGAATTGTTTCCTAAAATTGCCTATGCTATAATCCCACAGTGTAGGGAAAAGAAAATATTTTGACTTAAAAACCTGTTAGGAAGGTGATATTTTGAAGACCGATATGAAAAGCAGACTCAATGCTTTTATAGAAAAAAACAAACATGCATTTCTGCTTCTTTATTTTTGCATTTATTTTCCGTGGTTTCATCATTTAGAGCGGACTGTCACAACACATTTTCATGTGATACATACTGCATTAGATGATCTGATCCCATTCTGTGAATATTTTATTGTTCCTTACCTTTTATGGTTTGGATATGTTGCATGGGCTGTTGGATATTTTTATTTTAAAAATAAAGATGAATATTTCAAACTCTGTGCCATGCTTTTTACCGGAATGACCGTTTTCCTTGTTATTTCAACGATCTATCCAAATGGTCATTATTTAAGACCAGCTTACTTTGAGCACAACAATATTTTTATCCAGTTAGTCAAATGGCTGTACGCAACGGATACCCCGACGAATCTGTTTCCGAGTGTTCATGTGTTCAACTCCATTGCTGTCAATATTGCGGTATGGCACAGTGATAATTTCAAAAAAAATAAAGCTGTCCGCTATGGTTCCGCAGTTTTAATGGTACTTATTATTTTATCCACAATGTTTTTAAAACAGCACTCTGTTTTCGACGTTGTGACCGGAATGGTGCTTGCAGTGTTTATGTATTCTGTTGTTTATACAACAAACTGGGTTGCTGTCACCGCTGCAAAACCGGTGCGCAAACCAAGACGAATTTAAGAATTACTGCAAAGTTAAAAGGTCATAGTTCCTTCCTGTATTCAGGATAAGAACTATGACCTTTTCGTTTTCCTATGTAATTACCACCGATTCAGAAACCAAGTTTCCTATATTATTACCACAGCTTCAATAACTGGATTCCGGTTTTCATGACTTTGTACTTCACGTCCTCAAGTTCTGCCGCTGCATTTTTCAGTTCCTTGCGGATCTCAATGTGCTGCGGACAGTGTGTTTCACATTTTCCACAGGAAATGCACTGGGAAGCACTGCTTGTATCCTTTCGGAAAGCAGTGCATTGCAGATAATCCCTCCGTCCGGATTTTTTCCCTTCGGAATACATCGCATTATAGCAGCGGAAAGTTCCCGGAATATCCACTCCACGCGGACATGGCATACAATAACCACATCCGGTGCAGCCGACCTTCACCTTTTTCTTAATCTCAGCTTTTACTTTTTCGATCAGCTCCTGATCCGATTCTGTAAGACATCCCACCAGTGACTCGCTCGCTGTTTTTACATTCTGCTCTACCATCTCCATGGAATTCATGCCGGAGAGCACACAGGTGACTTCCGGCTGGTTATACAGCCATTTCAGCGCCAGTTCTGCCGGGGTACGATGTTGTTCGTCCTTACGGAATAATTCTTTTGCCGACTCTGGGAGCAGATTCACCAGACGACCGCCTCGTAACGGTTCCATAATGATGACCGGAAGTCCCTTCTTATTCGCATAGCGCAGTCCTTCCACACCAGCCTGTGAATGCTCATCCATGTAATTATACTGGATCTGGCAGAAATCCCAGTCATAGGCATCAAGAAGCTGGCAGAACATTGCGGAATTTCCATGGTAGGAAAATCCGATCTGCCGGATCTGACCGGATGCTTTTTTCTCACGAATCCAGTCTTCCATGCCGAGTTTTTTCAATTTTTCCCAGGTTGGAATGTCAGTCAGCATATGCATCAGATAATAATCGATATAATCCGTCTGCAGCCGGCGCAGCTCCTCCTGAAACATCTTTTCCACTCCGTCAATGGATTTGATCAGATAATGTGGCAGCTTCGTCGCAAGATTAATTTTTTCCCTGCAATGATTTCTGTGCAGGATTTCTCCCACTGCCACTTCATTTCCTGCATACACATAAGCCGTATCAAAATAATTCACGCCTGCTTCAATGGCAGCCATCACTTCTTTTTCTGCTTTGTCAAGGTCTGCGCTGTTCCCCTTTTTCGTAAAACGCATACAGCCGTAGCCAAGCGCAGAAATATCGTTTCCATATTTATCTTTCCGATATTGCATGCTACTATCTCCTCTCGGTGTTTAATGCCTCCAGTTCTTCCATCCAGATCCTTGCGGACGCATCCGACGGCATACGCAGATCTCCACGCGGAGAAACAGCAACACTACCAACCTTCGGTCCATCCGGCAGACAGGAACGTTTGAACTGCTGTGCAAAAAATCTGCGGTAAAATGTTTTTAACCACTTTAAAATCGTCTCATCATCATAGGTTCCGGTAAATGCAATTTTTGCCAGACGATAGATTTTTGCCGGGGCATAACCGAGACGAAGCATATGATACAGATAAAAATCATGCAGCTCGTAAGGTCCGACCAGATCCTCGGTTTTCTGGGAAATCTTTCCATCCTCCGGCGGCAGAAGCTCTGGTGAAACCGGTGTATCCAAAACGTCTAACAGAACCGCCTCCAGCTTTTCATCGCCACAGGTATCCGCATAGTAACGAACCAGATGACGCACTAAGGTCTTTGGCACCGATGCATTCACCGCATACATCGACATATGATCTCCATTATAAGTAGCCCAGCCAAGCGCCAGTTCCGACAGATCCCCGGTACCAATAACCATGCCTCCGGTCTTATTGGCAATATCCATAAGAATCTGCGTTCTCTCACGCGCCTGTCCGTTCTCATAAGTCACATCATGCACCTTCGGGTCCTGTCCAATATCACGGAAATGGATATTGACCGCATCCTTGATACTTACTTCCATAAAATCTGCATTGAGGCACTTGATCAGGCTCACCGCATTGTCATAAGTGCGGTCCGTTGTTCCAAAACCAGGCATTGTCACTGCCTTGATATTCTGATGATCCATGCCAAGCAGATCAAATGCTCGTACAGTCACAAGCAATGCCAGCGTGGAATCCAAACCACCGGAGATACCGATCACAGCAGATTTACAGTGCGTATGCTCCAGACGTTTTTTCAATCCCATCGCCTGAATGGATAAAATCTCATCACAGCGGCGCTCCCTGTCTGTCTTGCTTCCCGGAACGAACGGCATCGGATCGATGTATCTAGTCAGTTCTGTTTCTTCTATTTTCAGTGCAAACGGAATTTCGCTGTAACCATCTGCCCTTGTCTCAAATGTCGTCATTCTGCGGCGCTCCGCATTCAGGCGCAAAACATCAATTTCCGAATAAATAGCTTCATTTGCAAAACGTTTTGCTTTCTTTAGGATTCTTCCGTTTTCCGCAATGATATTATGCGCGGAATAAACCACATCCTGCGTGGACTCGCCGTCTCCGGCACTCGCATAAATATAGCCGCAGAGAAGTCTTGCGGACTGACCGCCCACTAACTCCTCCCGGTACATATCTTTTCCGGTTGTCTCATCAGATGCTGACAGATTGACAATGACATTCGCACCATTTAAAGCATGACGGATGCTTGGCGGTTCCGGCGTCCAGAGATCTTCGCAAAGTTCCACACCAATCTTTAACTCCGGCATTGTCTGACAGGTAAATAACAGTTTTTTACCCATAGGAACCGTTACTTCTTCTCCAAGCCTTACCTGCACGAGCTCGTCCATTCCTCTTGTGAAATGTCTTGCCTCGTAAAATTCATTATAGTTTGGCAGATATGTTTTCGGAACCAGACCGAGCACTTTGCCATTGCTCACAGCGGCAGCCACATTATAAAGCTTGCCATTGTACTCTATCGGAAGTCCCACAAACACGATGCAGTCCAGCGCAAATGTAAATGCGGCGATCTCAAGAAGTGACTGTCTCGCCTCACGCAGCATTTTCTCCTGCAAAAAGAGGTCACTGCATGTATAACCGGTGATGCAGAGTTCCGGAAGCACAATGATCTTAGCGCCCCCCTTCTCCGCTTTTTTGATTTCCGCACAAATCAACGCTGTATTTTCTTTGGTATCCGCTACTACAATTTTCGGGGTGACTGCTGCCACCTTGACAAATCCCTGTCTCACTACTTTCTCATCTCCTTCAGCTCGTCAATGTCAAAATGATATGCCTTATTACAGAACTGGCATTTTACTTCAATGGCTTCGCCATCACTGATAATATCGTCTAAATCTTTTTTGCTTAATGTCGCGATTGCACGTGAAACGCGCTCTTTTGAGCAGTCACAGTGAAACTCTGCCGGAAGCGTATCTGTAATTTCCAGACCAAACTCACCTAAGATGATCTCTAAAATCTGCTCCGGCGTATTTCCTTCTTCTAACATCTCTGTCACAGATTTGATCTCGCTGATTTTCTTTTCCAATGCATCAACGACCTCATCCGGCGTGAATGGCATGAGCTGGATGATAAATCCTCCTGCCTGTTTGACAGAACCATCTACATCCACCAAAACACCTAAGCCGACGGCAGACGGAATCTGTTCGGAAGTTGCAAAGTAATAAGTCAGATCCTCTGCGATCTCTCCGGTCTGAAGTGCGATCTGTCCCACATATGGCTCTTTTAATCCCATATCCTTGATCACACTCATAACACCAAGACCAAGTGCGCCGCCTACATCAAGCTTACCCATGGCATTTGGAGGCAGTTCTACATCTGCCACTCTTGGGAATCCTTTTACATGTCCTGCAGAATCCGCTGTTACCGTAAGTCCCTGTGCTGGTCCCTGACACTGGATCTGTACGGTCAAAAGGTCTTTCTCACCCTTCATCATGGTTCCCATCATGGCAGCACCGGATAATAATCTTCCCAACGCTGCTGTGATCACAGGACTTGTGTTGTGATCTTTTCTCGCTTCCTCTACAATGTTTTTTGAAGTGATCGCAAATGCGCGGATCGAATGATCGGCTGCGGTTGCTCTTACAATATAATCGTTCATGTTTTTCCTCTTTTCCTGTTATTTTATATTAGGCAATTGCGAAACCCCTCATAATCTTCTTTCAATTGTTCAAAATTAACAAAAACATTCAAGACACGCTCTCGCTACGTGTCGCTCGCAGCGGTACTAAGAAGCCAGGCACAACTTATCGTTGTACCAGCCTTCTAAGTACCGGCGGCTCCCCAGTGTCTTTCATGTCTTTTGTCAATTTTTCACAATTCAATTTAGGTTTTTATGGGTTTCGCAATTACCTATGTTATTCTATATTTTCTGTTATATCATATTCCTTAAATCACCTTCGGTCTTGCAATGATATACATGCGTTCACTCTCTGCCGTCACCGGATCATGGGTAAATGCGTCATACGCTGCCACAAACTCCATGCCAGCCTCTTTAAGCAGCGCTTTCACCTGCTCTAACTCATAGGCTTTTTGATAATGAAGTTCTTCATATTTGCGGTAAAGATCATTTTCCTCCCGGATAAAAAGTGTCAGGTCATACTCATTGACCATCTCATCCTCATAAAAATAATTATCCCAGATGAAACTGCTTTCCTCGCGGTTTTCACTGATCGTGCACTCGCCCATAAGATCCCTGTATTTGTGCACAGTGTTCAGATCAAAAATAAAGACTCCGTCCTCTGCCAGATATTTTTTCACAAGTTCAAATACTTTTTTCAGATCTTCCGGTTCTAAAATATAGTTCATGGAATCACAGACGCTCACGATTGCCCGGATATTTCCAAATAATTCCAGTTCACGCATATCCTGAAGAAGATATAAAATATCATTCCGTTCTTCTTCCTCCTGACGCTCCCCTGCAATCTCCAACATTTCAGCGGAGTTATCCACTCCCACCATGTCATAGCCTGCATCTGCTAAAAGTCTCGTCATCTTTCCTGTTCCGCAGCCAAGCTCCACCACGGTTCCTTCTGTCACATTGTACTCCTGCAGCAGACCGGTCAGATAACTGCTCCATTCCTCATAAGGTACATTATCCATGAAAAGGTCATATACCTGTGCAAAACTGCTGTATGCTTCCAATTTTTTCTCTCCTTGATTATTTTTTCACAAACCCTTATACTACAAGTAGTATTTTAAAGTGAGGTTTTTTATGCCCGAGAATTACGACCATTATATCACAAAAAACATAAAAGCATTATATAAACGGCGACTTTTTTCACCAATTGTATATCTGATCATTGTGATCGTCCTATGGCATGTATTTTCACTGACGGATCTTTTATTTCCGGTGCATCTGACGGATGATGTCCCACTGGAATCCGCCTACCGGAATGACGCTGCCAACATGCATACCACACTGACAGATTTAAAATTCACAGGATACACCAGAAGCAACTTTGCCGGGACTTCCGGTTATTATTATTACACAATCCGGAACGGAGAATGTATCATTGTCCTGCTTTCTCCTTCTACCTGTGAAGAAGGGCTTCCTTCCATTGATGAAGTAAAATTTACCGGAAAAATCAAAAAGTCCTCTGAATCTTTCCATGCACTATTAAAAAATATGGCGGAAGATTTAAGCTGGACAGAAAGCGGTATTCATAGTAAGGTATCCGGATATTATATCAGTGAACCGGATTACAATCGTACCATAAATACGATTCTTTTTACAGTCATATTTGGTACAAGTATTTATGCGATTCTCTGTCTTGGGCTTTATATGCTGTTTATTTTCTTTCCGGTGCTCTCGCCGTGCTGTCAGGATCTCGCCCTGTTTGGCAATCCGAAGAAACTGCTAGAGCAGGCGGAAGAAGAACTTGCAACACTTCCTCAGTTAGCAACCGAGGATATGTTTATCACAGAACATTATTTTATTGAAACCTCTATTTATGGAAATGCGATTATCCCGATCGACCAGATTATATGGATTTATAAGTACTCCACTCTCCATAAGTTTTTCTGGTATCATTTCAGCATTTCCTATACGCTGCATATCAGCGCCAACAAGCATCTGTATATCCAGTGCCCGAAAAATATCAAATCTGATATTGACGGTATTATGGATTACCTTGCGGAAGCTAACCACAATATTCTCGTTGGATTCAATGAGAAAAATCGATTGGAAGTGCAGAAAATTCAGGGCACGCCGATGAATTTTGAGAAATTTATTGCATTTTTGAAGAAGCGGATTTAAAAAGAACATAGGTCACCAAGGAAACGAAAACACCAGGCAGAAACATCTGTCCGGTGTTTTTCTGTTTGTTTACGATTGTGGCGTAATCGTGTTTTTTGTTTTGATTGCACCAACTAAACCGCCATAACAGTTATGGAACTGCATTTGTTTTGTTTCGTTCTTTTCGTTTTCGAACTCTAATGTAATGCGTTTCTTTGTTACCTTGACAACACGAACGTTATTTAGGATGATATAGCCAACGGTTCGTCCATTCTGAGTTGAAATCTCCTGAAAAGCGTATTTGTTTACTTTCATGTCGATCCATTTATCTGCTTTCGATGCATTAAACTCTTTCGCAGAACCGAAATAAATTGCATCCAAAACATCAGTTAACGTGGCACTAAACACAGATGTATCCTGTCTTTGTTTCCTAATTTCATTTTCCATGGACTGTATTTTTGATGCGACTTTGATATTATTCGGCATAGTTGCTGCCTGAGCGATAGAACCAGAAGGCATGTACAAGGGAGTTCCGGCAGCGGCTGGATTATACATCAATTTAATCGCATACCAATGATTATCTCGATTTATAAATGCGATTGACTTCGATATATTCTTTTCGTTATTTGTCTGTACGATTTTGTACACACTAAAGTAACCGAGCGAAAATAAACCCAAAATCATTGCTATTGGTTCTAACAATACAACGATTGCGTTTTCAGTTGCAATTCCATAACAAAACGGACTAAAGAAAAGAACGAAGAAAAGAATCAATCCAATCGCCATATAGCCAAGACACGCAACAGCAGGGCATTCTTCCCAGAGCCCTTCTTTTTTCGTTTTCATATAAATTGTTTCGTTTTCCATAAGAATAAATCCTTTCGTTTAATAATCATAAGAATAACAAAATATGAGTGTATATACAACAGAAGGACACCAGATTTTGTTTCTGGCGTCCTCGTTTTGTATATTAGGCTCCAAGTTCGTCTTCTTTTTCTTTGTTATATCGGAACAATGTCAAGAATAAGCCGAATGCTGCAGTACCTGCTGGAATCAGTCCAACAAATTCATAAGCATTTGCATTTGTTACAACGATACCAAGTAATACTGCAATGATTTTTCCGATAACATAGCCGAGAGCAAGACCAAGCAACAACCAAGATTTTTCAGAGTCTTATCTCCATAGCTCACAAAGAAAATAATATTTGTTTGTACGATTTTCTTTTATTCTACATTGTGACTGACTTGTGCATGGACTATATAATCTGTCCTGCTTTACATTGTGAGTGCAGCCACAAAATCTGCTGATTTACATTACTACTCTCCTCTTTCAATCGTACATCTGTACCATAAGCCAGTGATCTTTGATTTTTTCAACCCTAACACAGTCTTTCATATATTCCATGGCTGTCTCATCCGTATAATAAACATATCCTGACACTTCTGTATAGTCTGTCATAAAGAATATGACTGCACTTTCTTCTTTTCTTTGATAATTGACCGTTCCATGTGAGGTCAGCATCCAGTTACAGCCATCTATCATCTGATAATCCGTATCTTCCGGATAATTATTTAAAATGACTTCTGCCTCATTTTCATATTGATTCTGCAATATCATAAATCTCATACGCTCAAGACTCTGAAAGAGCAAAGGAAATCGTCCTGGTCCAATTGCAAAATACAGTAAGATGATTATTGTAATATCTACGAACAGCCATCTTTGTCTATGCTTTATCAAATCAATGACTGTAACACCTGCAAAAAGCAACAAGATAAAAAATCTCAGATATGTAAAGCCAAAGAGGAATAGCAATAGCAGTAATAAGCTTATACATTTTTCGTATATTTTATATTTTCGTTCCATCCTAATTTCTTTCTACATCAGTAAGACAATACACCCAGCCACTATAAATGCAGCAATACCACTTTTGTTTCATCGTCCAATCCTGCATCAATCTCATCTAAAATGACAAATGAAGTCGACGGATTCAAACTATTCCCTTTGTTCCTACTATTTTATTATGATCCGAATCATTAACCGTTATTGCAGCTATCAAACTGACCTTGTTCGATGGTGCATTTCCCCAAACTTCTAATGTTAAAATTGTTCTTGGTGTTGCCGCTTGAATTGATGTAGCCGAAAATCCTATACACAAAACTGCAGCTAACAACATAGCAATAATTTTTTTGTTTTTCTTCATTTGCATCTCCTTTTCATTCACAGCACTGAATCAATGTAACAATATCCAGCCTATCCATATCATTATATAAAGTCTTTTCCTTTATCCATAATCTCATAGAAATTCTTGTGCCTTTTTTCAAATCTATAAACTGAATTAGTTCATCATTAGTATTAACAATTTTTATCTGATCTGAATTATAAATTTGATAATGCTCTGTAAGCCCGCAAACATTCGTTCCATCACCCTTTACTACTATTTTCCCACTATCAGCTTCTGTGATTACTCCCTCGAATGGAATATTTTTTAATGAAACTGCTGGCGAAAAAAATAATAATTTCACATTTACCACTATACTAACTACAAACAGAACAATAAAAATAGCTAAACAAATTTTTTTCTTCATAAGCTCTCCTAACAAATGAATCTTCAGCTTTACAGGAAGTTAAAACGATCGTTTAAGCGTGAAAATTATCTATAGTTTACATAAAACGTATTGCATTGATTCTTTTCTCTATTTCCCGCTTCATGGAACTGCTGACTCCAAAATCAATCCCCATCACACCAAATCCATAACTTGAAAGAATATATGTTATTGTGGTCTTTTCATCCTCTAATTCTTCAAAAAAGATTGTCGCCGTAGCACAAATATTTGGATAAAGAAAATACCTCTCATATACCTGAACCAACACCTGTTTTCCACTAACACTTCTCTCTATTTCCCCACAAAAAGAAAATTTTCCTTTTCCTTTTTCCATTTCCTTACGAAAATTTTTCACTGCATCTTCAAATTTTTGTTCAATAAGCGTTGGTTCTTTTTCCATGATATTCTCCATATTTAGAAAGATTTTTATTATTTACCATAACATTATCTCTTCATTCCGTTCCAATTTCTTTCTATACAAGTAAAACAATACACCCTGCGACTATAAATGCAACAATACCAACGATCCGGCAAAAACGTGTCCATTTTAAATACTTCGCGCTGTCCTCCATTTTTCTGATATTCTGTAAAAGCAGCCAATAGTAGCATAAAAAAATAATAAACGCACTCACATAAGTAATGATTCCCGCTACATAAGGTGCCCCACTCAATTCCTGCATGATAATATTGGAAATGCAAATAATATACATCCATAATGCAAATGGAGTTACAATCAATATGTTTAACTTGCTATTTGTACCCATACGCTTTCCCTCCTATTAATTGTTTCTGCATAACCGTTGACTTGTTTTCACTTTTCTTTTTAAATTCCTATATCAGACGAATAATAGGTTTCTTGAATTGGATCCCAATATATATATTTTACGCTCCAAGATAATAATGTGCCTTCCTCGTCGTAATAATTAATCGTAATTCTATCTGCATATTCATCTTCTATCTGATTGTCTGCATTCAGATAATAATTTACCTTACTGTATTTCGAAATGATATTACTTTGTACTCGTCCGTTCTCACATTCTACCTTACAATATGCAAACTCATCCTCCTGTGGAATATATTCAAGTTTCAGGTGATTCTCTCCATTTATATTTTCACACCAGAAATTTACACCTCCACTGACTTCCAGATAGTCAGATGTAATCCTGTTCCATGAATACAATATATTCTCTTGTTCTTCTATGTCGTTCTTTTCTACAACAGTTGTTGCATATATTTGCTGGTTATTATACCCTGATAATAATATGTTCACAGCAAAAGTCAGAAGGATAAGAAATATTTTCATAAATATGCCTCTCGTATTGTTCCTGCCTACTCGTATATCATCTGATTTCAGTGTATCATCATATATATTTTTTAACAATATTCAAATTATCTAATATTTAATCTGAATCTTTATGTACTTTATCATGTGCTTGCATGAAAATGTTATTTAAAATTTAATTTTCTGTTCTAGCTCAAGTTTATTCATGCATCTGTACCACCAACCAATTTTCTTTCAGTTATTTCAATCCACACACAATCTTTCATAAATTCAAATACTGCATTGTCTGAATAATAAACATAGCCTGAAGCATCTGCATAATCCGTTAAAAAAGAAAATAATTATGCTTCCTTCTTTTTTTTGATAATTTACGCTTCCATATGATGTCATAATCCAATTTCATCCATCTATCATCTGAAAATCCATATCTTTCTGATGATTATATACGATAATTTCTACCTCATTTGCATATTGATTCTGCAACATCTCAAATCTTATACTCTCAAGATTATGAAATAAAGAAGTAAACTGACCTAGACATATTGAAAAATACAACAACACAATTAAAACCATTTCCGATTATCTAATTGTTCCCTATAAGTATCCAGACTTGTCACCTCTATATCATTATCTACTTTCTAAAGTTTCAAATATCCATCAGAATCCATATAGATATGTCCCTTTTCACCCAAATCTTTCCATTATTCTGCCACTTCATTATTACATAAATCGACCGTTAATATTTTTACAAAGAAAATGTATTTTCTTGAATTATAATAATATTTTAATATCAATTTTGAGGTGTATAGAAAGTTTCCGTATTTTCCTCAATACTACTTCTGTTTATTGTTCCAGTTCCTCCAAGATTTTCTGATTCTAGATTATTAATAATCACTTCCGTATCGCTTTTAGAATATATAGAATCTAAATTTTCTTCAACATTATTATTGATAACCTTTGAAGATTTTTCAATACTTTCCTTTTCGTAATTGCTATTTACCACAGCTGTGATTGCAAAAACAGAACCACAAATAAGTATCATACCTATAGAGATAACTACCACTAATTTTTTCTTCATCACTTTTTCCTCTATAAACTGTATGAACCAGTATATGTAATTGTAACAGATGAAGCATTTTCTATTCCGAAAGAATATACTGCTGAACTTATATTGCCCAAAACAACTGTTCCTTTCCATCCATTGGTAACTTTTGTATTTGTGAATCGCAATGACGAATTACTTGTTCTATTCTGAAATGTCAGATAACTTGTTCCTGTCTGACTCTGTGAAATACTCACCTGTATTTTAGAACCTGATGAAAGAGTATACTGATTCTCTCCATATGAATATTTTCCTGCTGGAATTTCCCAATTAATATTTGCTGTATATCTTGCTGTTTTTACTGGCTCTGGATTTGTTTCAGAATATGGCTCGTAGTATCCCATGAAATTGCCATTATCATCTAATAACTCATAGACTTCAAGACCATTTTCTCTTTTTTCTTCAAACTCATTCCATATTGCATTTTTCGATTCATTACTTATTTCTTGTGCCATAACTGGATAAATATTAATAAAAAACACCATTACCAAAGTTAAAGAAAACAAAATTTGCTTTACAGATCGTCTTACTTGTTTCATGTCAATTAATCTCCTTTTAAAATATTTTTGTTGCAGCATTTTTCTCAGAAACATTCAGAAAATACATTTCCTCTGTAAAAATATTACTTTTAACTATTTTTAATATATTATTGCTTTCCAATCAAGGGACAGAATTGTCAAAAAAATTTATGGACAATTCTGTCCCTTGTAATATGTAAACTAACTATGGCACAATAGAAAATATGATGTATGGAGGTTATCACAAATGAAAAAATTTATTTCAAAATTATTTATCACTTTAACAATTATTTGCTTTATCCAGGTAAACATTCCATCGATACACCATATAGGATTCATTGCTCCCTATAATGATATTCCTGTCAGCGGTGAAAACGATCATTAGCTTAATTTCTCTTTGTATACATTTTCATAAAAATAACGCTTTACATAATGACTCATAATAATACAACGTTTCAACTCTGTATTCATTCGATTATTACTGACTCTTTTTCCGCTTTTTTTCATAAGTTCTTTCTCATTCCATAATATATCATATATTTTATAATGAATATCCCACACCCTTCTACACGATAAGCTTGCCTTAATTGATTTTCTGTCTATTTCTTCTGCCCTCACATGTTCCCCATTATTTCCAAGTTCATTGACAGCAGCTCCAGTAACAATTTCATACACTGAAATTGCCTGTGACAATCCATTATTTAAAGCATAGTTATCATAAAGTCTAAGTATTAAATTAATAGATTCCCTTTTCTCTTTTCCCTCCATCCCTTTCCAGCTATTGCTAATGCAGATTATTTCCCTCTCTGTCAGATACACATTCTCTTTCCTATAAAGATTTTCCACACGCAACGTACATTCCAGAGCCTCTTTTTCCATTTTTACAAATTCTTCTTTCTTTACTTTTCCCTGCTCAAACGCTAGTAATGCCTGCTTCTCTAAAAAATATTGTTTATTCTGCGGAATATCCAGATCAATCCGTGATTTCAGGCTTTCCAATTGTTTACTTGCCACAAAAAACTTCCGGTCATTGATGTAATCTGCCAGTTCTTCTGCCATTCTTATGACTTCGCGGTCACTTGTGATAAGTCGTGACCACTGCATTTGTCCTGACAGTCCCAGTCTGTTTAATAATTTTTTGAGTGTTTCCCTCTGCATATCTGTCTGTCCTTTTTCCGCCCTGCGAAGTGATTTTACAGAACAGATTCCCTCACAGAGCTGCTCCTGCGTTAATCCGAACATTTCCCTGCGGGTTCGCAGCACATCTTTCATACTAAAGATCCACTTCTGTTGGTAAAAGTAGGTGCAATCCTGCATATATGCCGGAACTTTATACTCTGCATACAAGTTTTTAATCACAGACAATAATTCTTTTGCATTTATCCTATCTGTCTCATTTTTTTCGAAATCTTCTGGAAAAGTATCATCCGACATTATCTCTGATATTTGCATTTCTATTTCCAGCAGTTCGACCAGATAATATGTCCGTCCGGCATCTCTTAATTTATCAATTGCTTTTTCACATATCTTCAGATTTTCAGTCTGTGTTTCCACATTCCAATACTCTTTAAATAAAATCTGCTTTTTCAAATAATAATAAACAATTTTAGGATATATTTTTGCTTTCATAATTTCATCATAATATCCCATATCAACATAATCCATAAGCAATCTGTATTTGTATAAATCATCTGTTTCATTTCCATAAACAAGCGTTTCCAATAACAGATTCATCTCCAATACCGATAATGGTCTTTTCTCCCACCACACTTTTTCTGTTTCCGGTATTGTAAGCCTTGCAGCTTTTTGGTAACATTCAGCAATTTTTTCTTTCGAAGCCCCTTTCTGTTTCAAAACTTCTCCCCACATTGCCAAAATAAACTGATGATTTATTCTATCATTTTCCCTTAAATGTGCCTTATATTCTTTAAGCAAACGATATGCATCTTCTATTTTTTTATTCTGAATCGCGGATAAAATCTTTTTCTTATAATCCCATTCTTCGAAATCACATAAATCTAACAGATTTTCATACAATTCTTTCGCTACTCCTAGTCTCTCTAATAATCTGTCTCTGATATTTTTATTAATGGGGCGCTCTCCGTTTTCAATTTTCACAAGCTGGCTGGCACTCATTAATCCCATCGCTAACTGGTCTAATGATACCTTTTCTTCTGTCCGTATATTCTTTAGTAATTTTGCAAAATCCTGATCTACTTCTGACTGCGGATAAACTTTTGTTTCCTTCATACAATACTCTCTTTTCTCCATCTATAAAAATGTCTACCGATATATCTTTTATGATAGTTTAAATCACAGGACTTTTCAATTTATATTTGCCCATATTGTCTCTGCTTTTGCCATCGCAGGCACAGAAACTGTCAATATCAAACACAAGCTGAAGACACTTTGTTTCCAAATAAATGATTGAAAAAGTGCGATTTTGTGGTAATATAATAGAATAAAAAATGCGATTTTGTGGTAATATATCAAAATAAAAAACGCGATTTTGTTTGGAGGATCTATGTTTAAGCGAAAAATATACAGTAAACTACTATCCTGGAAAGAAGAATCCAACGGAAATACAGCATTGTTAATCGAAGGTGCGCGGCGAATTGGAAAATCTACGGTTGTGGAATCTTTTGCTAAGAATGAATATCAAAGCTATATATTAATTGATTTTTCAACTGTATCCAAAAGTATCAAAGCTCTTTTTGAAGACATTTCCGATTTAGATTATCTTTTTTTACAGCTTCAGTTACAATACAAGGTTGATCTTCACGAAAGAAATTCTCTAATTATCTTTGATGAAGTTCAACTATGTCCACTTGCAAGACAGGCAATTAAATCATTAGTAAAAGACCACAGATATGACTATATAGAAACCGGTTCACTGATTTCCATAAAAAAGAACATACAGAACATCCTTATTCCGAGTGAAGAAAGAAAACTCTCTATGTATCCCATGGATTACGAAGAATTCTTATGGGCTTTAGGTGATCATACAACCACCGCCTTAGTAAGACAACTCTTTGACTCCCGCCATCCAATCGGAGATAAATTACATCGGAAATTAATGAGAGACTTCAGACTGTATATGCTTGTTGGTGGAATGCCACAGGCTGTAAATGAATATCTCCAGACAAATAATTTTCGAAAAGTCGATACCATAAAACGTGATATTTTAAATCTTTATGAGGATGATTTCAAGAAAATAGACTCAACAGGAAAGCTTTCACTTCTTTTTGATGCAATTCCTGCCCAGCTAAATAAAAATGCTGCACGATATCAAGTTTCCAGTGTACTGGCAAATGACCGAGCCGACAGTATATTAGAATTAATTGCCGAATTAAAAGATTCAAAAACTGTTCTTGTTTCATATCATGCCAATGATCCAAATGCTGGAATGTCAACGAATAAAGACCTTTGTAAATTTAAACTGTTCCTCTGTGATACCGGACTTTTTACTACATTGATGTTCAAGGACAAAGACTTTACAGAAAATATAATATACGAAAAACTATTAAATGATACGCTCAATACAAATCTCGGATATCTCTATGAAAATATAGTTGCCCAAATCCTTACTTGTAATGGCAATGAATTATTTTATTATACCTTTTTCAATGAAACTTCGCGGCATAATTATGAAATTGATTTTCTTCTTGCAAGTAGAAATAAAATATGTCCGATTGAAGTAAAGTCAAGCGGATACAAAACACATAAATCTCTTGATGAATTTTGCAAAAAATATTCTGATTGTATACTTGATAAGTATCTTGTGTATACCAAAGATTTGGCTAAGGACTCTGACATTCTTTGTCTGCCAGTTTATATGGTTCCTTTTCTATAAATTAGATTTGTATATAGGTGACGGCAAACTTAAAAAGAACCCCCGCAAACAGCTTCTGAAAACTGGATGCGAGGGTTTTCTCATAAAATTTTTCTACTGTCTGATATCCACATACCCAAGCTGTAAGCTTGTCTCATCATAGAAATGGCTGCCACCATAATTGCTTAAGGTGAAGTACATCTCATTTAATTTTTCTTCCGGCACTTTGAATGCCATACGCACGGTGACGGTTTCACCTGAATTTATCGTATTAATGTAGTTGTTGTGACGTTCTCCTCCATGAACATCCGATAAATAAACTTCCTGACTAAATCCAATGGATTCTTCGTTTACACAATCCCATGTATCGCCTGTTCCCGGTTTTTCATTCATGTAAGCGTCAAACTGCATATTTTCTCCATGTTCTGCCAGAAGTGCAATGCCGCCGTTAAACATCACATTGGAAAGTGCCGTCTTTCCATTATTTTTATAATCCACTGTCACTGAAACAATTTTCATTGGAATCTCTTTGGTCTCCACAACTTCATCTACTGTGTTGATACCGTCTCCACTCTTTAAATATTCCACTTTCATTGGCAATAAATTACCGTCTGCGTCAAATGCTGCTTTTGTATCATCCTCCAGCATATTTTCTGACAAACTGCTGATATTGTCGGAAATTGTTACACCTGAAACGATTGCTGTAAGTCCCGGTGTTGCTTCAATTCCGTTCTGTTCCAGAGAAATCTCCCCGCCAATGAGGTGTGTATTTTTCATTTCCTCTTTTGGAAATGTCATCAATGTTTCCGATTCATCCGTTTCCGGTTCTCCTTTTCCTGCCTCATTTTCCATGTCATTCCAACTGCACACCTGCATAACATTCTCTCCGCTCGTTTCTTCTGTCGGAGTGATGGAAACACCCTCTGCGATCTGGAATGCTTCTTCTTTTGTCACATCCGGAAAAATGAACATCTCAAGGAGATAGTTGTGTTCCGCGTAAATCATATATATTTTTTTTGCAGCGGTTGTATTTTCATTTGCAGTTCCTTCTGTAGAAGAATTTTCTGCTGAATTACTCTCGGCAGAAGCTGTTTCCATGTAAACTGCTGGTCTGCCACCGATGCTGGTTTCCTCGCTCACAGCAATGCCTGTATTTTCAATGTCTGCTATTGTTTTTTCTGGTGTCAGCTGGTACACGATCATGCTGACTCCACCCTGCATATAATTATCTTCAAAACTGTATTTTCCTTCCTCTGACTGCACCATACCTTTCGGCAGATAAGAGGTTTCCAGTCTGACATATTCGGCGGCTTTACCCACTCTCTCTTCTGACGTCTGATCTGCCATATTCTCCGTACCTTCTGCCACTGTCTGTGATCCTTCAATCTGTGTTTTTAAGCCATATTTTCCAACCTTCTGATTATGCATCTGGTAAGCAACACCTGCACAGACCGTTGTTGCAAGTGCCAGAGCTGCCACCATAGATGCCACCAGCATACGGTGTGCCATGTTTTTTTTCTTTCTTTTCTTATAAGTTACAACTTTTGGATTGTCATTTTCTTTCTCCTGCCCGATCTGCACTGCAACTTCCTGCTCAATCATCTGCTTCATGCTCTCCGGCATTTTCGGAAATTGTTCTCTCATATCTTCTAATCTCATACTGTTACCGCCTTTCCTGCTATCCAAACGATACGAAATTTATTATTTTTCATTCGACATCCGTGTTTTTGTATGTCTGTTCCAATGGATCATCACTATGTCTCAATCTGCCAGCGCTTCTTTTAATTTTCCACGCGCTTTTGCCAGCCTGTTTTTCACTGCACTCTCTGTTGTATCTAACAGTGCTGCGACCTCTTTCACACTGTACCCTTCCATATAATACAGTGTGACGCACAGTTTTATCTGCTCTGGCAAATGGAAAATTGCCTCATATAAATCTGAGTAGTCTTTGGATTCCGTTTCCTGCTCGTTCATCTGATAATCCTGCAGAGAAATGATTTTTTTCTCTTTGCGCATGATTGCATAGCACTCATTCATCACGATGCGGATGAGCCAGGTTTTTGCATACGAGTCATCCTTTAATGTATGTAATTTTGCAAATGCTTTTACAATGGCTTCCTGTATTGCATCTGCGCAGTCTGCATCATTGTAGAGCAGTGATTTTGCAACATGATACATTGTTTCCTCGGAATCAATTATTAATTGTCCTAATGTTTCTTTTGTCATTTTATTTTGCGCTGTTTTCCACTGACTTGTCCGTGGATCAGCTTCCTTTCTGCCGGCTGTTTTGCTTGTTTACATAGATTAGATGCATGAGAGGGGGATTTGGTCTCTGTGCATTTTTATTTTATAAGAATATTACAACTTCCTATATAATAGAAAAACCTCACCAGCAGATTATACTCAGCCAGTGAGGTTTTTACTATCAATATTTTTTTGTTATGCCCCTTCTATCTCCTTGACGGAAAATCCATTTCCCTCCAGAAGATACGTTGCGCTGCTTCCGCAGTGCGGACATATTTTTGCATACTGGACTGTGGAATATGTTTTTCCGCAGTCCTCGCACATGGTAACACCAGGTATGATCTCAATTTTTAATTCTGAATCTTTCAAAAGCTCTGATCTGCTTCTGGCATAGCCCCAGCAGTCAGTCATGTACTCCGGAACAACGCCGCTGACTTCTCCGATCTCACAGGTCACGGATCTGATCTCTGTAAGATTATTTTCTGCTGCGACTTCCTCCACGGTACGCATGACATGTACGATAATTCCAAGTTCGTGCATTTTATCTCCTTTTGTAATTACAGACTGTTTATGCAATTGCGAAACTCATCAATAAAGTAGATTGAATTGTGTATATCTGAGTTTCACAATTATTTATGCATTAATTACTTGCGTGAAAATTTAATCTTGATCGCCTGTTTTGCTCCATTTGGAAGGATGTATTTTAACTTATCCTCACTTGGAACCATCTTGCTGCATCCTGGTAAATCTCTATGTAATTTGATCGCATCAAATTCACACTTCGTTGTACAGATACCGCAGCCGATACACTTATTCTGGTCAACGACAGAAGCTCCACATCCAAGGCAGCGTGCTGTCTCTGCTTTTACCTGCTCCTCTGTAAATACAAGCTTTGCATCGCGGAAGGAGTGTTTTGTATCGATAGAATCATTATGTCCAGGAATCTGACGGCTGGAATTATCATAATTTTCTACTTTGATATCGTCTTTATTTAACTGAATGAAGTCATTTCTGTTACGTCCGATTGTAAGGCTGGAATGTGGCTGTACAAAACGGTGGATAGAGATTGCGCCCTGTTTTCCGGCTGCGATCGCATCGATTGCAAATTTAGGTCCTGTATAAACATCTCCACCAACAAAAATATCCGGTTCTGCTGTCTGGTAAGTAAGTGCATCAGCAACTGCTCCGTTTCCGCGTCCAAGTTCCACTTTACTTCCTTTTAATAAGTCGCCCCATACGATTGCCTGACCTACAGAGAAGAATACATGCTTACATTCTACTGTCATAAGCTGGTTTTCGTCATACTGTGGGTTGAATCTGCCATCTGCATCTTTTACTGAAATACATTTCTTTAAAACGATTCCACGTACTTCACCATTGTTATCCACAAGAACTTCTTTTGGTCCCCAGCCTGGATTTACAACGATTCCTTCTGACTCTGCCTCTTCAATTTCTTCTACAGATGCAGGCATTGTCTCTCTGGATTCCAGACAGAACATATTAACTTTTGTGCTGTCACTGCCGCATCTCTTGGAATCTCTTGCAACGTCGATCGCAACGTTACCGCCACCGATGACAACTACATCACCTTTGATGTCATATTTTTCATTTGCATTGACTTCTTTTAAGAGGTCAACTGCGGAAGAACATCCTTTTGCAGTATCATTTGGAATGCCCGGAAGTCTTCCGCCCTGACATCCGATCGCAATGTAGAACGCCTTGTATCCCTGCGCACGAAGTTCATCTAATGTGATGTCTTTTCCGACTTCCACTCCGGTTCTGATCTCAACACCCATCTCTTTGATGATATCGATCTCTGCCTGCACAACGTCTTTCTCTAATTTGAAAGAAGGGATACCATATACTAACATACCGCCGGCACGTTCATTTTTCTCAAAAATAGTTGGTTTGTAACCTTTTTCAGCCAGATAGAAGGCACAGGATAATCCGGCAGGACCACCTCCGATGATCGCGATCTTCTCCTCAAAATATCCTCTGACAGATGGAACTACTTTCTTAGGAATATAGCGTGTCTCAGATTTTAAATCCTGAGCAGCGATAAACTTCTTAACCTCATCGATTGCGATTGCCTGATCGATCGTTCCACGTGTACATGCATCCTCACAGCGACGGTTACAGATATGACCGCAAACTGCCGGGAGTGGATTGTTCTTCTTGATCAAAGCAAGTGCATCCTGATATCTTCCCTGTGCTGCCATCTTTAAGTAACCCTGGACTGCAATGTGCGCCGGACAGGCTGTCTTACAAGGAGCTGTACCGGTATCATAACAGTTGATGCGGTTGTTATCACGATAATTTTCATCCCACATCTCCGGTCCCCATTTTTTCTCAGAAGGAAGAACATGTTTTGGATACTCTACTTTTGATCCGTCTTTCTTGCAAAGCTTCTGTCCCAGTTTTACTGCACCTGCAGGACAGTACTCTACACAGCGTCCACATGCTACACAGTTTTCTGTCTCAACTTTTGCAACATATGCAGAACGTGACATGTTCGGTGTGTTGAACAACTGTGAAGTACGGAGTGCATAACAGACATTGACGTTACAGTTACAGATAGCAAAAATCTTGTCCTCACCGTCAATGTTTGTGATCTGATGAACAAATCCGTTATCTTCTGCTTTCTGGAAAATATCTAATGCTTCCTCTTTTGTGATATAGCGTCCGCCTTTGTTTGTCTCAACAACATAGTCTGCCATATCACCAACAGCGATACACCAGCTCTCAGGATCATCTGCACAGCCTTCTTCATACGTCTGGCGGGAGCGGCGGCAGGAACATGGGCTTGCTGCATATTTTCCTTCATATTTGTCTAACCAGTGAGAAATATGCTCAATGGAAATAGACTGATTTTCCATGGAAATCGCTTTCTCAACCGGGATTACATGCATACCGATTCCGGCTCCACCTTCCGGTACCATTGGTGTTACTTTTTCCAGTGGAAGACGGCTCATACGCTCGAAGAAACGTCCTACTTCCGGATGCTCCTCTAACATTTTCAGATTCATATTTCCAAACTCAGCACTTCCCGGAACGAACATTGGAAGTACATACTGTTTCTCATGCTGTGGATTTTCCCAGTTGTACTCGATCACACCGTTTACTGCCATCTGCTGTAAAACCTCTTCCAAGTGCTTTTTCTCAATGCCTGTCAGCTTTACCATCTGATCTAACGTCTTTGGCTTACGAACACCCATTTTCAGTGCGATCTCTGCCATCTCGTCTGTACACATTGCAGATAATCCCCAGTACTCCGGATCATACTTTGTGATCTTTTTCATTCCAAGCTTCTGTGGAACACGGTCTGTGATCATTTTTGCAAGCTTTACAATAACTTCTCTCTCCACCTCATTTTCAATAAATTCCGGTACAAAATTTCCCAATGGATCTGCCATTTCTTCCTCCTGATATGTATGTTCCCCCTATGGGGGATATTTTATTGTTAATAGAACCACCCGCAGATTCCCTGCAGGTGGCACATTCTGTAACCTTGCTCTACTGCTTCTGGTATTCGCTCACTTCGGTACGGATCCAGTCTGCCCATTCCTCAAAGCCTTCTCCTGTTTTCGCGGAAACAAAGAAGATCTTTGCATTCGGATTTAATTTTAAGATGCGCTCTTTTACTGCTTCTTTGCTGAAATCATCAAAAACGCTTAATGTATCGCATTTGTTAATGAGAACTACATCACAAATGGAAAACATTAACGGGTATTTTAAAGGTTTGTCATCGCCTTCCGGTACGGAAAGAATCATTGCATTCTTTGTGCTTCCGGTGTCAAACTCAGCAGGACAGACTAAGTTGCCGACATTCTCAAGAACTACAAAATCTAAATCCTCTGTTCCGAACTCGTGGATTCCCTGTCTTGTCATGTCCGCATCCAGGTGGCACATTCCGCCTGTATGGATCTGGATCGCACGCACACCGGTCTCACTGATCGCCTGTGCATCTACATCAGAGTCAATATCTGCTTCCATGACACCAATCTTCATCTCATCTTTGAGCATGGAGATCGTGCGCTTTAAAGTTGTCGTCTTTCCAGCTCCCGGAGAAGACATCAGGTTTAATAAAAATGTTCCCTCTGACTTCAACTCTGCACGTAATCTGTCAGCGTCCGCATTGTTATCTTCGAAAATGCTTCTTTTAACTTCAATTACTTTAAAGTCTTTCAATTATTCTCCCTCTTTCCCTTCCTCTTGAAACGTTCTCTGGTCCGATCAGATTCCATATCCGGTCACAGCTTCCTGTCTTCTGGTACAACCAGATTGTTAATTTTTAAACATTCTATCTATAACATACATGGTAAAAGCACGATTGTCAACGATTTTGCCTAAATTTGTCAAAAAATACACAATGTTTTTTCTCTGGTATGTCCAGATAGTTCCAGACGCTTTTTTACTACATTTTATTAAAGTAATCTTTGATCCATTGTCCTGCTTCGCTCAAATCTTCCTCTTTCCCTTGGGAGAAATGTAGATTCACTCAACTGACTACAGCCTAAAAAATATCCGCAACCGGACATTTCCTAACTTGTCTGGCTACGGATATTATTATTTTCTATGTATATTTCCTTCCCTAGAAATCCACCTCAGTATCATAGTAGCAGCATTTCAGCAGCTTCTCCATCTCTTCCTGGCTCGGCTGTCTAGGATTGGAACCGGTACATGCATCTAAAATCGCATTGGCAGCGATCTCCGGCAGTCTCTCTAAGAACACCTCTTCCGGAACAAAGCCCTGCTCGCATGGGTAACTGTCTGCGCCATAATTTTTGATGCAGTGTGGAATCTTAAGGTCATCATTCATCTTGCGTAAGTATGCGATGAGTAATGCAACTTTCTCATCTAAGCTGTCTCCGCCAAGTCCCATGAAATCAGCGATATCGCCGTAACGTTTCTTCGCTGTCTCATCTTTTGCATTGAATGCGATAACTTTTGGCAGATACATGGCGTTTGCAGCACCGTGGATAATATGAGCACCATAATCTGCAAATGCAGCTCCTGTCTTATGTGCCATGGAATGAACGATACCAAGCAGAGCGTTGGAGAATGCCATTCCGGCAAGACACTGCGCATTGTGCATAGAATCTCTCTTAGCCATATCTCCGTTGTAGGAATCAACCAGATCATTCTGGATCATTTTGATCGCATGTAACGCCAGTGGATCAGTAAAGTCACAGTTAGCGGTAGAAACATATGCCTCGATTGCATGTGTCATAGCATCCATTCCAGTATGTGCAACTAATTTCTGCGGCATTGTCTCTGCAAGATCCGGATCAACGATTGCCACATCCGGTGTGATCTCGAAATCTGCGATCGGATATTTGATACCTTTTTCATAATCAGTAATAATTGAAAATGCTGTCACCTCTGTTGCAGTTCCTGAAGTAGAAGAAATTGCACAGAAATGAGCTTTATTTCTCAAAGCCGGGATTCCAAATACTTTACACATATCCTCGAATGTGATGTCCGGGTACTCGTATTTGATCCACATTGCTTTTGCAGCGTCGATTGGTGATCCGCCACCCATAGCAATGATCCAGTCCGGTTCAAACTCCAGCATTGCCTGTGCGCCTTTCATAACTGTTTCAACAGAAGGGTCCGGCTCGATACCTTCAAACAACTGAACTTCCATTCCGGCTTCCTTCAGATACTGCTCTGCCTTATCAAGAAATCCGAATCGTTTCATGGAGCCACCGCCAACACAGATCATTGCTTTTTTACCCTTGAATGTCTTCAATGCTTCTAATGCACCTTTTCCGTGGTATAAGTCTCTTGGTAACGTAAATCTTGCCATGTAAAAACCCTCCTATAAAATATGTATGTGTTTGTTGTGATTGTTATGTTTTTAACAATCTGGTTGTCTATATTATATCATACATTTTATTTTATAAAAGGGTTTTTATACATTATTCACAAATTTTTCATGTATTTTTTGACAAACAAATTTCTAATACAATTTTAATCCGCTGCGCACCGGTTCACTTGTCAGATCCACACCCAGCTTCTTGAAAATTTTAATATCCACTTCAGAGAGCATTACGGAAGTATGTACCTGACATCCCCGAAGTGCCGGAAGCTGCTCCAATGCTTTCTTTGCGTTTTCATTGGTCACCGCAGCGAGCGAAAGGGCGATCAATACCTCATCGGTATGAAGTCTTGGATTCTTTCCACCAAGGAAACGGACTTTCAAATCCTGGATCGGTTCAATTGCTTCCGGGCGGATAAGTTTTTCGTCATGTTCAATACCAGCCAGATGTTTTAATGCATTCAAAAGCAGTGCTGCAGATGCGCCAAGGAAATCAGACGTTTTAGATGTAATGATACATCCGTCTGACAGTTCAATGGCTGCTGTTGGAACACCAAGCTCCTCGGCACGTTTTTTGGCTGCAACGGTGACATGTCTGTCGTCTGTTGTGATCTTCGCCTGTTTCATCAGAAGTTCGATCTTATAAACTTCGTTTTCCGTTGCTTCCTCTTTGACCAGTTTGTTTACCGCTGTGTAATAACGTCTTATGATCTCCATTTTGGAGGCTTCACAGCACGCCTCGTCATCTATGATACAGTTTCCGGCCATGTTGACACCCATATCCGTCGGTGATTTATAATAGGTATTTTCTCCGTAGATTCCTTCAAAGATCGCATTTAACACTGGGAAAATCTCAATGTCACGATTGTAGTTGACCGTTGTTTTTCCATATGCTTCCAAGTGGAACGGATCGATCATGTTCACGTCATTTAAATCTGCGGTGGCTGCCTCATAGGCTAAGTTTACCGGGTGCTTTAACGGCAGATTCCAGATCGGGAATGTCTCAAATTTTGCATATCCGGCTTTCGTTCCACGGATATTCTCATGGTAAAGCTGGGAAAGGCAGGTTGCCATTTTTCCACTTCCCGGTCCCGGTGCGGTGATAACGACTAATGGTCTGGTCGTCTCGATATAATCATTTTTTCCAAATCCATTCTCACTTACGATCAGTGGAATGTTTGCCGGGTAACCCTCGATCTTATAGTGCTGGTATACTTTGATCCCTCTTTTTTCCAGTTTTTCACGGAACTGTACTGCTCCGCTCTGTCCGGCAAACTGCGTGATCACAACGCTTCCAACATACAGACCTTTTTTCTCAAACTCTCCGATCAATCGTACAACGTCCACATCATAGGTGATTCCAAGATCTCCGCGGACTTTGTTCTTCTCTATATCTGCCGCACTGATCACGATCACGATCTCTGCCACATCCGCAAGCTGCATAAGCATCTGTAGTTTGCTGTCCGGTGCAAATCCCGGCAATACCCTGGATGCGTGATAATCGTCAAATAATTTTCCGCCAAATTCCAGATAAAGCTTGTCCCCAAACTGGCTGATCCGCTCTTTGATGTGCTCAGACTGAATTTTTAAGTACCTGTCATTGTCAAATCCTATTCTCATCCCTGTTATCCTCTTATTTTTCATTCGCTTTTTTATTTACAAACATAAAGAATATTATACAATAAAACCGGGACAAAATATACTTAAAATTTTCAATTTCCCTCACAAATTTTAACGTACCATTTGAAAATTATTTTTGCAGATTTCATAATAAGGCTGACCCTTTCCGGATCAGCCTTATCATTAAATTCCCAATAACTGCTTTTTCTTCGCTGCAAACTCTTCTTCTGTGATGACTCCTGCATCCAGAAGACCTTTGTATTTCTGCAGCTGTTCGATCGTATCACTCTCAGAAGACTGCTTCTGCTCTCCCAGAAATCCGGACTCCTGCTTTGCTGCCTGTTTTTTCTCTCCCGCTGTCATCTCTTTGACATTCGGATTCATCAGGTGTGCCAGATTGAGTGCCAGCGTGTGCAGACTCTCTGTTTTATCCTCATAGCTGCTTAAAAACGCCTCGACACTTGGACTGTCACTGTCAAAGGAAACTCCTGTCCAATCCCACTTGACATTATCCCAATAAGGATGGTCAAACGTCAACTCCACATGGAAGGTATCTGCCGGAGAAGCCACGTCAAAAGATGGTCTTGGATGATACTCATGATAATGATTACCATCTTTGTCATTTTCCTCATGCATCCGCTCCAGCCGCTCAAACATCTCATATTCCCTCATCTGTATATGAAACTGTGCGATCTGCGGCTCCAGCTGCTTTACTTTTTCCGGAACTTTACTGTCGTAATGCTTTAATTCCTGATGATTTCCCTCAAATAAAACCCGGCTGTCCTCTAAAATACGGAAAGACTTTAAATTGTCCGCCTGAAATGCGAGTGAGTCTTTGTCGCAGTTCACACGGAAAAGTCCATGGAAAATATCTAATACCAGATCTCCACCAAACAATCCAAAATTAAACGAATAGTTTTCCTCGAACTGATCTCTTAATGCCTGATTATCTTCGTAAAACTGGACGTACTGCTTAAAATCATCGATGGTCATCCGATCTGTACTTCCTTTTGGCAGATAGATTTTTTTATCACATTCCTTACAGATTGGTGTGTCCTGTATTTTTGTTGCAAGCAGCCGCGGTGTCGGATTCCCGCAGACCGGACATAATTTTTTATTATTACTGAATAATCCCATATTAATCCCCTTTCTGTGACAGATATTCTCTTTTATGAAAGCCAAGAATACCTGCAATTACATTTGTAGGAAATATACCAAGCGCACTGTTTAACTTTGTCACAGAATCGTTGTAGATCAAACGGCTGGTATATATCATGCGCCCATAACATTCCACTGCATCCATGCATCTGGTATAGTTTTTATCTGCGCAGAGCAGTGGATTACGTTCTGCTGCCAGACGGATGCTTTTTACGGTTTCCTCTATCACCTGCTCCTGCTCTGATACCTCCTCAGGTGCGGAGCGAGCAGTGATCACACTTCGTCTGGCTGCTGCACGCTCCATCAGCGGCTGTATGTCATCTGCTGCATATCCTTTCATAAGATCAAGCACTGCAAATAGTGCATCAAAACGTGAGGAAATCTGCACTCCGATCTGATTCATGGCATTTTGGATATTTCCGTCCATCACCGCAAACTTCCGCTGCACGGAGATAATCCAGAGAACAAGTAAAAGCAGGATCAAACCAATAATGACCAAGATTTCCATACCTAACATTTTTCTTCTTAATCCTCCCTTCTTTTGTGTGCTTATTTTGGCTTTCTCCTTTGTCTGAATCTACAATACACGATTTTCCACAAAAAATGGACGTACTGTCATGAATCGACCGTAAAATGTATTGAATCGACCATGTCCTTTCTTACTATTCATGTAGTTTATTCTATCAGAGAAAAAACAGACCGTCATAAGACAGCCTGCTCTCCGTTAAACGCATATTCCATATATGTATTTTTGATTTCCGAACATTTTCCATGCGGAATTGGGATTTCTGCATCATTTACCATTTTGATGGAACGGCTGGAAATATTCTGGATATACTCCATATTCACAAGGAAGGATCGGTGGGGACGGAAAAAATTGCTATACTGCATCAGCTGTCCTGCCAGATCATCCAGACTCCCTGCGCTTTCCAGAACTGCTCCGTTTTCCAGATGAAATAAAAGTTTTCGTCCCAGCACCTCGCAGTATTCCAGCTGCTGCAGATCGATCCTCGTAATACCATCCTTACTGCGCAGGATCAGACTGTTCTTCTTTTTCTTCTCACACTCCGACAGCACTGAATCCATCAGCCGGAAAAAGCTTTCCTCCCAGATCGGTTTCAACTGGTAAAAATAAGCTCCAACCGTATAAGATTCCACCGCAAACTCCGGGGATGAGGTCAGAAAAATAATTTTCATATTTGTGTCATACTGCCGGATCTCTTTTGCCACATCCATGCCATTCTGCCCCGGCATCACGACATCAAGAAATAAAATATCCGGTCTTATGCCCTTCTCAATCTCCGTCAGCAGTTCAAACGGACTCTGGAATGCCGCATAGGTAATATCCTCATTCCGTTCTACCTGATAGCGGTCTAATAATTCGTTCATCTGATGAAGCACTTCCATTTCATCATCACAAAACGCAATCTTTATCATAAAATTATATTTTCTCCTGCGTAATTATAATATATCCATACCTCTTGTGATCCCTTTCACTGTCACAGGAAGCCTGCAAAATGTTTTTTCCACGTACCATTCATTATACTTCAAAGAAAGCAAAATGAAAAGCCAATGTCCGCTACCTCCGCAGATCCTCAAATGCCCCATACACATCCAGCGTTCCATACCCCCACGACGGATTCGGATAACTCCTGTCATCCGCCCGGTCTGCGCCGCGGATCAGCATATTTTTGATATCCGCAGAGGACATGAATATCTGATTTCTTTTTACCAGTCCCCATTCCATGATCTGCGCACATGCCCCGGCTGTGATCGCTGCCGCTGCACTCGTCCCGGTCATGGTCACAAAACGGTTCTGCAGTCCCGGTCCATACACATTCACTGCCGGGGCACAGAAATCCGGCTTTACCTCACCGGAAAGCGTAAATCCCCTGCCCGAGTCCAGATACAGACCGCCATTTGCCACATTGTAGCCGCCCGTGCTTATGACCTGCCCTGCATTGCCCGGCACGGTGATCGTATGATTTGGATTTGACCGCAGGAAAAAAACCTTTCCACTCGTAAAATTCCGCATTGGAAGCCACATATTGTAATCCCCTGTCACAATGCTCTGCGGATACACGTTGATCGTCCAGATCCCCTGCGCTGCGTTTGAAAAACGTAAATAAATAAGCTGGTTTCCCTGCCGCCTGCCCGTCAGCCGATAGTCGATGCTGACTCTTGTCTGCTCGAAAATAAAGAGAAACTCCTGCCTTCCACCGCTCCGATAAGGCACTTTAGGCAGCACTTCCCCGGTGGGCGAGCTGACCGATACAGCATAAAGCTCCGGCGCATTTGCCCACATCTCAATGAAAAAACCCGGCATATTTTCCTCCACCGAGACTTCCACCGATTCGTACTCCATATCCGGCTGTATTTTTCCAAGAAAATGATGTCTTGCATTCGCCTCGTTTCCTACTGCTGCCACACTGCATCTTTTCCGCCTTCTGGATACAATATCCAGATAAGTTGCCAACGGTCCGTCCTTGCCACGGTTTCCCATGTTGCTGCCTAGTGCAATGCAGATCACAAGCGGCATATCCCGCTCCATTGCCAGCCGGTCCAGATAGCTGACTGCCATCATGATATCATTCTCCTGATACGCCGGAACAGAATCCGGGATAAAATAAAATTCCCGCAGATAAGTTTTTGCCTCTTTCAGTTTTACAACTGCGATATCGGAAAACGGTGCCGCCCCAATAAAATTATTTTCGACATCCTCACTTCCACATGCCACCCCAGCTACAAAAGTTCCGTGTCCATTGGTATCCATGGACGGAACGGTTTCCAGCGGATTTTCTGCCCGGAGTGCGGCATTGATCTGCTCTGCCTTATACTCGGAACCATATGCGATCCCTTCCGGCTTTGTTCCATCCCGGATCGTCTGATCCCAGATGCGGTAAATCCTTGTTGTCCCATCAGAATACTGAAATACCGGATTGCGGTAGTCGATCCCGGTATCAATAAATCCGATCATCACGCCCTGCCCTTTCAGTGCGAGCGCCGGCTGCTGCTGTAATTTTAATATCCCCGAAACCTCAAGCGCCGTCTCATCCAGAAGTCCATAGCATTTTGGAACAGAAGCATAGGAATCCGCCGGAAAATCAAATATCTGGAAAAAACTCCTCGGATAAAAATAAATATCGTTTTCCTCCTCGATCCGCTGGATACAATCACTTTGAAGGTCAATCACATCCAAAACGTCTTTCGATATGATAAAATCCACATAATCATTGGAATAAATCTTTTCTTCACAGTCAGACATAAAAAACTCCGCACACCTATTTTTACAATAAATGCCGGAGTTTTGTCTTTTATTCCTTTAAATTGCAGGTTTTTCTTCGATCGCTGCACAGCCGCGCATCGTAATGAGCGGGCCGCCCTTTTTCTCTACATAATCTTTTGTGATCGTCACCATGCCGATATTGTCATCCTTCGGGATCTCATACATGATATCTAACATAAAATCTTCGATAATAGAACGGAGAGCACGCGCTCCTACCTTTTTCTCTTTTGCTTCCTTTGCGATAGAATGAAGCGCATCCTCGTCAAATACAAGCTTTACCTCATCCATGGCAAGCAGCTTCTCGTACTGCTTGATAATCGCATTCTTCGGCTCTTTTAAAATACGCACAAGCATATCTTCCGTCAGCGCCTCCAATGTAAACATGACCGGCAGACGTCCTAAAAATTCCGGGATCATACCAAATTTGCGCACATCTTCAGTCGTCACTTTTGCAAGCAGGTTCTCGTCATTGTCATATTTGTCCTTCAGATCTGCTTTAAATCCAATGGAAGCTTCTTTGTTCAGACGCTCCTTAATGATATCTTCGAGATCCGGGAACGCTCCTCCGCATATAAAAAGAATGTTCTTTGTGTTGACCATCGTCATCGGCACCATCGCGTTTTTACTGCTTGCCCCTACCGGCACTTCCACTTCCGCACCCTCTAACAGCTTTAACATTCCCTGCTGAACAGATTCTCCGCTGACATCGCGCTGGTTTGTGTTGCGCTTCTTTGCGATCTTGTCAATCTCATCAATAAAGATGATGCCGTGCTCTGCGCGCTCCACATCATTGTCAGCAGCCGCTAACAATTTGCTGACTACACTCTCGATATCGTCACCGATATAACCTGCTTCTGTCAGAGACGTTGCGTCCGTGATTGCAAGCGGCACATCTAATAATCTTGCCAGTGTCTTGACCAGATAAGTCTTACCACTTCCGGTCGGTCCGATCATGAGCATGTTGGATTTTTCGATTTCCACACCGTCCTGCACATCAGAAGCAATTCTCTTGTAGTGATTGTAAACTGCTACGGACATGACTTTTTTGGCATATTCCTGTCCGACCACATACTCATCCAGCGACGCTTTGATCTTATGTGGTGCCGGGATTGCATGAATATCAATCTCCGGCTTTCTCTCCTCTTTTGGTTTCTTTTTCTTGATCTTCTGGCTGTTTGGCATACCGCCCATCATATTTTGCAGATCAGAGAGATTGATCATGCTGATATTTGGCATCTTATCCAGATTCATATTATTAAAACTTCCCATGTTCATCATATCACCCATAGGGAATCCGGTGCCATTCATGCTGTCGAACGTTCTCTGCATACAGTCATGACAGATGGAAATGCTGTTTGGGATCCTGATCATTTTTCCGGCTATGTGTTCCGGTCTGTGACAGATGTAGCAGATCTCCTCGTACTCATCATCCTTCTTCTCATCACTCTCCTGTGCATCTGCCGTGCTGTTCACCACTTCCGCACTCTCTGCTTCCGTTGTATGTAAATTATTGTCAGAGGCTGCCGGCTCTTTGTTCTCTTCTCCGTCGATTACCTCTCTGAAATCATTATCTGACATTGAAATCTCCTTAATATCCCTGAAATTGCTTTCTGTTTTCGTCGCCTCAAAAAATGCGATGGGTTTATTATAATTCAAATAAAAATGAATCACAACTAATTTGGCAAGATTTCATTTTTATTTAAGATATTTTCTTTGAAAAACATACTAATATTTGACCTTCCTGATTTTATGGGTTAGAATACAGCTACACACAAAAAACTTCCGAAAAGGTGACTTATGTATACAGAAAAAAAATCTTTTAGCAGACGAATGAAACAGGCAGAACAGCATGCTGCCTCACTGCTGCAGCAAATTCTGATCTTCGTTTTGATTCTCCTTGTCATTTTTATGATGGTGCAGATCCAGAATCTACATGGAACTGCCCACGTGGTAAACTATGCCGGTCTTGTGCGCGGAGCCACGCAGCGTGAAGTCAAGCTTGAGATTACCGGAACTGCAGATGACATGCAGATCGAGTATCTGGATAAAATTTTGTCCGGTTTAAAATATGAAGATGGAAATTATAATCTGGTAAGCCTGAAAGATCCTGCTTACCAGCAGTGTCTGGACAATCAAATTGAATATTGGGAACTACTGAAAGAAGAGATTTATACTGTTCGTGAAAAGGGCTATGAAAACACCAATGTTGTCTCAATGAGTGAAACTTATTTTAAATATGCCGACGAGACGGTGACTGCTGCCGAACAGTACTCGGAAAAGATTGCCGCACGTATCCGGCTGACCGAGATTATTTCTGCGCTTGATATACTATTGTTAATCTTTTTGATCGTCCAGCAGCAGATCCAGCACATTAAGGCCGTCAGGGAAAATCATATTTTATCCAAGAAAGCCTACCTGGATGTGCACACCGGACTTCCAAACAAAAGCCGCTGTGAAGACCTTTTGAATTCTTCCGGTTTTATCACTGAGCCGCTGTGTTTTGTTATGTTCGACTTAAATAATTTAAAAGAAGTGAACGATACCATTGGACACGCTGCCGGGGATTCGATGATCGCCAATTTTGCCCACATTTTAAGAAAGGTAGTTCCTGAAAAAGATTTTGTCGGCAGATTCGGCGGTGACGAATTTATCGCTATTTTGTATGACACCACCTCCTGGCAGGCAGACGAACTATTGGAAAAACTACATGCTACGGTCAAACAGTATCATCCCGGCAATATGCCGGATGCGATCAGTTACGCCTATGGTTACAGCTACTCCATGAATTACAAAGATTGTACGCTCCGCAATCTGCTTGACAAGGCAGACCATGAAATGTATCTGAATAAATAGGCACAAAAAAAGAAACGATAAACCGACCGTTTCTTTTTTTGTATTTCTCTATCATTTACGGATTTGCAGTTCCATTTCCGGCATTCCCGCCGGCTCCGTTGGTATTCTCTGCATTTCCGCCGGTTGCATCGTTTGTGAGATCATCCACACCATTTTCCACACCATCGATCACATCTTTGCCGGCATCGCCAACACCGTCCACTACATCCTCGATCACGTTGCCGTTATCATCCACACGGTTGTTATCCTTGCCCTTATCCTCTGTGGTGCCGATATTATTTTTGTCCTTGTCTGTGGTGGTGTCCGCATTGTTGTTCAGACGGTTTTCCGTGCTTGTGTTTGTATCGTTTGTGCCATTATTTTTATCGTTTGCGGTATTATTTCCGCAGCCTGTCACAGCACTTAAAGATAACGTAAGCATCATTCCTGCCAAAAGTAATTTCCACTTTCTCATAGTCATTTCTCCTTTTCTTTCACAGAGTGCTCTTGCTCTGTTCTTCGAAAATAGTATGACCATCCTTTTTTTTTCTTATACATTTTCTGTAAAAAAATTTAATTTTGTGGATAATACCCCAGTTCCCTTGATAATTCTTCCTGCACTTTTTTCACATCCACAGCAAGTTCTTCCACGCGTTCTCTTGTCATACGGCTGACCGGTCCGGAAATACTGAAAGCGTATTTTACCTCTTTGCTGTAGCCTCTTAAGCACGCAGCGATGCAACGAACTCCTTCCTCATTTTCCTCATCATCTAACGCATAACCGTTCTTGCGGACTTCCGCTAATACCTGCATCATATCATCAATATCAGTGATCGTTTTGTCCGTTTTCTTCTCGATAATGCTCTCGTTCCAGATCTGTTTTACTTCTTTCTCAGGAAGTGTTGCCATGATCGCCTTGCCAACGCCGGAACAATACATTGGATGCACCATTCCCACATGGGAAACCATGCGGATCGTTCCAACTTTTGCTTCTATTTTATAGATGTATAAAATATTGTTGCCCTCGCGCTGTACCAGATGCACTGCCTCTCCACTGATATCGGACAGCCGCTCCATATAAGGTTTTGCGATCTGTAAAATATCGGTACGCTCCAAAATCTTGCCAGCCATGCTCACGATCTTATAGGAAAGCATGTATTTCTGTGTTGTCTCATCCTGCTTCGCGTAGCCCATATAGATCAAGGACATCAATAAGCGGTGGACTGTACTTTTGTGAAGTCCGAGTTCTGTGCTGATCTCCATTAATCCCATTTCGCCATGCTCCGCTAACATCTCCAGCACCTGGAAAATACGCTCCGCTGACTGCACCGGATTTTTTGTTTCTTTTTCTTCTGCCATCGTAGGGTGTCCCTTTCTTAATTCTTATGCTGCGATTGTTCAGAACCCCATGCAAAAGCTTTCGGTGTTCTGACGAATCACTTTATGTTTCACATTTCAGTTTGTCGTTCCATATTGTGAAACAATCTTTTTTTCATCTTAACAGTTAGATATTGAAATGTCAAGGGAATTGGAGCGGAACTATTGACATCCTCTTTTCTGATGTTATAATAAAATCGTATCGTTTTATGGAACATTGTTTCATATAATGGAACTTTGTAAAAGAACACAATCATCCACTGGATGACAAAATAAGAATGATAAGGAGAATCATCATGAACAAAGTATTAGAAGAGATTTCTAAAATTGGTATCGTACCTGTTATCGCTCTCGATCACGTAGAGGACGCTGCTCCTTTAGCAAAAGCATTATGTGACGGAGGTCTTCCTTGTGCAGAAGTCACATTCCGTACTGCTGCCGCTGAGGAATCTATCCGTATTATGGCAGAACAGTTCCCGGAAATGTTAGTTGGTGCCGGAACTGTTCTTACAACTGAGCAGGTTGACCGTGCGGTAAACGCCGGAGCAAAATTCATCGTAAGCCCTGGCTTAAATCCAAAAGTTGTAAAATACTGCGTAGAAAAAGGAATCCCGGTTACTCCTGGATGCTCTAACCCAAGTGATGTGGAAGTTGCCATTGAACTTGGTCTTGATGTTGTAAAATTCTTCCCAGCAGAAGCAGCCGGCGGATTAAATATGATCAAATCCATGGCAGCTCCTTATGTAAATATGAAATTCATGCCAACCGGCGGAATTAACGCAAAGAACCTTACAAACTACCTTGATTTCAACAGAATCATCGCCTGTGGCGGTTCCTGGATGGTAAGCAAAGACCTTGTTGCAGCAAAAGACTGGGCAGGCATCACTGCTCTCACAAAAGAAGCTGTATCTACTATGTTAGGATTCAAACTTCTTCATGTTGGTGTAAATAACGCATCTGAGGAAGCTGCTGCTTCTGATTCTGCAAAATTCGCTACTTTACTTGGTCAGGATGTAAAAGTTGGAAACAGCTCTATGTTCGTTGGATCTCTCATCGAAATGATGAAAAACCCGGGACGTGGAACCTGCGGTCATATCGCAATCCAGACAAACTACCTTGCACGTGCGATCTACCACTTAGAGAAACGTGGTTTTGTATTTGATGAGTCTTCCTTCAAATATGATGCAAAAGGAAATATCACTGTTGCTTACTTAAAAGATGAAATCGCTGGTTTCGCTGTTCATTTCAACCAGAAATAAGGCAGGAGACGGATATGAATGGGGTGGGGTGTTTGCCATGAATCCTGGTGAGAAGTTTTTATCAGAGGAAGAATATACTTCCCTGATTGAAGAAATACGCAAGTATTTGTAAACCGGAGGTTAACACAGTAATGCAGGCAGATTTTGTAGCTATGTTATAGGGTTATAAAGGGCAGATATAGGAGATCCATTCACAAGTCAAATTATTAGTGTATATAAAAGAAAATCGTACAAACGAAATATGATGTTCCTGTTCGCAGAGCTCACAAAGGAAATCATATTTGTTTGTACGATTTTTCTTTTTATTTACGCAGTGACTGACTTGTGCACAGACTTTGATATCTGCCCTGATTTACGTTATGAATGTAGCCACAAAATCTGCCTACACTACGCTATTAACCTCCGGTTTAAAAATAAAGTAACAATAGAATTTACCCTGGCAATATGATAAAATACCGTTAAACTAATCGATTTTTCAAGGTTAAGGAGATATTACATGCGAAATATTCTGAATATAAACTCTGACTGGATGTTATCCACCGAAAAGAGAGCGGACAATAAATCTGTCCACAAACGAATCCTTCCATTAAATAAAGAAGATGAATATTGTTATTATCTGGAACTTCTGGGTGCTTCGTCTTCCATGGAAGTTTTTATGAATCAGGAAAAAATAGGCACACACAACGGCAATTATACGCTTTACCGTATCGATGTGACGGACTACATTGTAAATGGTGACAATGAACTGGATATTGTATGTGACGGCGAAGTTCCATGCTTAGATGCCAGCCTTATTATTGTAGGAAAATATCATTTTTCACTGGATCATTTTGGAGATGCAGGACTTACTGTCATTCCACAGGAGATCTCATCATCCTCTGCCAGCATCCGGATTCTTGCCTCCGCAAAGGATCTCCCGGAAGATGCCATGATCTCCTACACTGTGCTTACGACCACCGGAACCATGCTTGCCAACAAAAGTGTGCCAGCCACCACACCGGAATATATCTGTCGTCTGACCAACCCATGCCTTTGGAATGGAAAAACTTCTCCAAAACTTTACGTGGTTGTTGCAGGATTAATTGTAAATGGCACTATAGAAGACCAGATCGTACTTCCTTTTGGTCTGCGCAATCTTAAAATGGAATCCGGCAGTAATATTACCGTAAATGGTCTGTGTATCCCGGAAAATGACCTTGTCCACATTTTAGAATCCGATCCATTTGTCTACGACGATATGGACGAGGACGGCACTTTCGCCTGTGTGGAATTAAAGGAGCTCTGCAATCTTTCCACAGATGAGGCTGACTGTAAAAATCTGCTCACAGAATATGTGCTGCAGAATGCTTATCATCCTTCCATTCTCTGCTGGAAGCTTCCGGAAGAACATGCTGACTTTGCAACTTTGCTCCGCGAATTAGACAGTACAAGACCTGTTTTGTTCTAAATTAATTTCTATAATAGAATACCATTCTATTATCACGAATCAGGACACTGCTTCACAGGCTTTTTCAAATTCAGCACGCACTTTTGCCATCTGCTCCGGCAGGTGGCTTAATTCCTGTTTGCGTATGGATGCGACCACCTGTGAAGCTGCCTCAAATAAATCCGTCATTCCAAGTGTTCCTGCAACACCCTTTAATGCATGGACTGCCTCTAACACATCCTCATAACGTCCTTCTGCAAGCGCCTGTTCCCCGATTGCAAGATGATCGTCTTTTGTCAATTTCACTAAAAATTTTTCGTACAAAGCCTCATTCCCGGCAAAACGTTTCACTGCATTTTCATAATCAATGCCATAGGCTTTCAACTTTTCTTTCTCCATACCCGTACCCCGTCATCCATAAAAATATAACTGTATTATACGCTATACCTTTTATTTTGTAATCGGAGTCTGACAATTTCTTTGCCATTTCTTAACTGCTACTTACTTTTTCATTTTCGGCTGGAAGATGATACTTGCGATATAAGAGAAAATCAGTGCTGCGGAAATACCGACTGCACTCGCTTTGAAGCCTCCCATAAAAATGCCGATAAATCCATTCTCATCAACTGCTTCTTTTACGCCCATCCAAAGAACATTTCCGAAACCAAGCAGCGGTACACTCGCACCGGCGCCTGCAAATTCCAGAAACGGTTCATAGATCTGCAAAGCTCCAAGTACCGCCCCAAGGCACACTAACAACACCATGATTCTGCCCGGGAGCATTTTTGTTTTTTCCATGAGTATCTGAACGATTGCACAAATCAGTCCACCTACCCAGAACGCGTTTACATAATCCATAATTCCTCCTTTTTACGCATCGACATGCTCAATCACGACCGCGTGGGCAATGCCCGGCACATTCATTCCTTCATTAAAAGACACGGTGGAAAGCAATGCTCCTGTCGGCACAAATAAAATTCTTTTTAACGTTCCATCTGCGATCTGCTTTAGAAAATAAGCACTTAATGTCACCGCAGAACATCCACAGCCGGAGCCTCCTGCCCCGGTATTCTGGTTTTGCGCATCAAAAATCTCGATACCGCAGTCTGTGTGTATTTTGCTGATATCGTAGCCATCCTTTAACAGCAGGTCAATAAGGATTTCCTGTCCGATCGTTCCAAGATCTCCTGTGATGATTTTGTCGTATTCTTTTTCACTGCGTCCGAAATCTTCAAAATGCTGTTTGATCACATCTTTCGCTGCCGGTGCCATGGCAGCACCCATGTTCATGGAATCTTTAATCCCGAAGTCCACGATTTTTCCAGTTGTGATTCCTGTGATCTTTGCGATTCCCTTTTCTTTTCCAAGCACAAAAGCTGCACTTCCGGTCACTGTCCAGGTTGCAGATTTTGGTCGCTGATTGGCGTATTCCAATGGTTAACATTAATTAGTACAAGTATATTATAAAGGGCGATTAGAAATTCTAACCGCCCTTTATTTCACGCTTTTACAATCGCAGCATCAAATCCTGCTGCTTTCAATTTTTCCTGCAAGGTAACTGCGTTATCTCTGTTTCGGTATGCTCCTACCTGCACTCTGTAAATGCTGTCCTTGTCTCCGACACTTGTTTCAGATCCTGGAACGCTTGCATCTGTATCATTAGCTTCTGTTGTCTGCTCCTGATACTTCTGTCCGGCGATTGCATACACAATAGCATCCGCCATGCTCTTGTAATCGTATAAAGCTACATCGTCCTTATCATCAACGAAACAGCACTCAAGCAAGAGAGCCGCAGCTTTCGTTTTCCTAAGGAAGTACAGTTTCTGGTTGACCTTTACCCCTCGATTTTTAAATCCGAGGCTTGCAATCGCATTTACAATCTTTTCCGCAAATATTTTTGCTTTGCTGTTGCTACTAAAGACATATGCTTCCACACCTGTTGTCTGTCCATTTCCTGCAACATCTTTTGCTCCTGCATTGAAGTGGATGGACACGTCCAAATCTACAGCGTGAGAGTTACATTTCTTTACGATATTGCAAAGGACATTGCTCGCACTGGTCCCGTTCTCTACAGTACAATCATATACTGTATGCCCGAGAGCTTTCAACTGTCTGATAACCTCATTCTTTACATTTCTGGCTTCTGTGGACTCCCAGACAATCCCAATTGCTCCACACGCTACTTTTCCGTCCGGATTGTGACCGGCATGTACGTTAATAATCATATGTATTATTCCTCGCTTTCTTTGTCATACCTTGCTTTGTAATACTTTACAACCGCACCAAGTGCCGCATTAAGTCCGGTCAATGTTGCTAAAATCTGTTCTCCATAGGGAAATCCCCATGTTGCACTCAATACACCATAAAATGTAATGAAAATAGGCATCCAGAGTAAAGATACATCCTTGATTAAATCATACGTCTTATTTTTCATTTTATACATCTCCTTCATAAGAATGGAACTATTGCATTTACAAAAGCCAATGTTGCAGCTCCTGCAATCGCTCCAATAATTGTTGTTAAAACTGTTTTTGTTACAGTATTCCAGTTTTGTGCTGGTCTGGATTCTAACTCTGCAAGTTTATCACTGTGATTTTTCTGAACTTCAACCATATTTTTAACTGACATTGCAAGTTCCTGTACGGAAATCGTTAATTCTTGGATCTGCTGTTGCTGTTTCTCAAGGTCATCAATACGACGGTTTGCTACCTTAATTTTTTCACTATGCTCAGTAAGAGCTTTTACAATATCTTCGTTTTCCATAAGCTCTCCTTTCTTTTGTATAATTCAATTATAATATATCAAAATAATTTTTTTGTCCCATTTTACTTCGCATAACCAGAGTTTAACTGAGTTAATAATTAAATCCATGATAATTAATCAAACTGGTCAATTTGGCTATATAAAGGATTGCATTGGCTCTGTCGTTTATAAAAATAAAACGGCATTTTTTCACATTGAGGGTGAATTTAGTGGAACGATTGACTTATTATTTTCAGCGTTCGGCTTAAATCCGAACTTAAAAACACCGGTCAATATATATGGTGTTGCTGGTGATTTAAAACTTTTAGGTTTCTGTGAATCACAAAAAGGTAATAAGTTATATGTTAAAGTTGGTTCAAATACAAATGCTATCCAGATAACTACAAGCGGAACTGATTTTTATGGCATTACATTTGCGGTAGGTTTTAATTAGCATAGCACTTTAAGGATTGGCTATTAATTATTTAATTCCTTGAAGTGCATCTATAAATAAGCCACCTGGGAAACCAATTTCATGAACAGAAACGCCATCTGTGCTTGTTATAAAAAATTGTCTTGCACGGCGGACTTTAATTTTATAAGGTGCGGTTTGATTGCGTTCCCATGTTATCATTGCGTAATAATTATTATAATAATGTTTATCAACAGGTATTGTTCTACTTGTAGAAATATTAATGAAGTCTTCTGTCTCAGAATACCATTCTTTAATATATACAGGTGTCTGAATATATGCGTCTGATACAATGGCAGTAAATAAATTAAAATCGTTCGGGTTTTGCTCGCACGTAAATTCTGTATATAAATCTGGACTATCATTGTCATAAATAGTAGTTTTCGGTCTGCATATTACAGTGGCTATATATTTATTAGTTAAACTCTGTTTTATCTCCGTAAAGCCGGCTTCGATTCTGTCCTCCAGATCATTCATATTGGCAGCATTAAAAGCATCACCTTCCTGTGAGATTGTTCCCTCATACCTCGCAACTGTCACAAGCTCTGTGCTTCCATCTTCCTTCGTAAGCTGTCGGCGGTTGATGTACTCTGCACTTCTGTTTTTCCATGTTTTCTTTACAAATGCCATAATTTTATCCTCTCTTTCTAAAGCAGTAATCCGGTATCATCTCCGGCATATATTTCTGTTCCACAATAGTAATTAAAGTTATTGAGCAAAATGCCGTATACATCAGCAAGTATCTTCTCAATGTCATTTATCTTCTGGTATGTATTAACCGGCATACTCGGTGTCTGTGGCGTATCAGAATGTATCATATAAGCATTTCTGATAACTTTCGTGTTATTTAGCACTGATGTAAAAAATGTCTCATTTGGCGGCTCTGGAATCTCTGCAACAGCCAGACCAAGTTCCAATACATCCGATAGTAACTGTGTGTTATTCTGGATTCTCTGCATATCGGATAAATTCAATGCGCCTTTCATTCCGGCAAGCCACTCTGTCTTTTCATCTGTATTGAAGTTATCCCATCCTTTTTTTAATAACTCCAACACACGGTTCGCATCATTCTGTGACCGGTTTGTTACTGGCTGCATCCATATCAGCATAAGCATCCACCTCACTTTTCAGACGTTCGTTTTCTGCTTTCAGTGCTTCATTTTCCTCTGTAAGCTTCATATTCTCTTTTCTAAGTTCCTCGTAATAAGGATTGATTGGATTATAATTCATCAGATAAGTACATCTCCTCCCGTATACAATTCAGTTCCGGCAAACACATCCTCTGTCACAACGATTGAATATCCCCTGCACGTTGCTGTCGAGATAAATCCACCTGTCAAATCAAGCGTCTGGCTTTCAATCAATGTTGTAGATGTCTTGCCACCGATGGAATTTATATTCGCCCAATTTCCTACCTGCTCTAAGTCAACCAGGTACTTCATCCCCACTTTTTTTCTCAAGGCATGATAATCCAAAAGATATGCGGCGATATCGGGTAATATATCAGCATTATAAATGGTACATCCACTGTATTTCTTTATATTTTCTGTTTCCCCGGCTTCGATTTTATCCATTCTCTTTTCGTAGGAAAAAGTGGTATTTGCATACTTAATGCCCTTAATCTGGCAATCTCCGGCGGTCGGCATGTTAATGATGAGATAATTCGTTTTTACTTCTTTCAGCGTACCGGCACTTGCCGTGATGGACGATGGAAGATATGGACTTGAGAAAGTAATCTTTGTATCTCCAGCCGGCAATGTTTTCTTATAAATGTCTGAGGCCTTTTCTTCCAATGCATAGTTTTTTATCTCAATATTCACACCAGAGATATATTTTTCAAGAGATACTTTCGTGTTTCCATTAAATTTACGATCCGTCCCGACAGTGGATTTCACATATCTGTCTGGCTTATAAACCTTGATGGTATCGCTCCGGCTGTCATCCGCAACCGCACCACACGCAAAGCATACCTGTTGTAATGCCTTACGGCACGTCTGAATGGCTAAATAGCCGCTTAAAAGTATGTTGCCGACTTCTTCATCAATCGTATATTTTTTGATACCGGCAGTGGCAAATATCGCATTCAGTATCACTTCTGCGCGGACATTGTTATATATCTGTCCTTCATAAAATGTATACTTATCTAATAAACCAACTACATCAACCAGCTTAAATTTTGCAATATTCTTTGAAAAAGAAAAGTCGTTGATGAAGAATGCTCCCATAGGAATCATGTTTCCGTTCTTAAACTCTGACAATGTGACTTCCTGCGTTTTCTGTACACTCTTCCATGCTCCATTTTCGTTTTCTGCGTCAAAATCATCATTAATATCAACAATTGAAATATCCGCTTCGTTGATAGACAAGGCTGCAGAGGTCACATCAATGTCCTCCTGCACCTTGGCTGTCTGGATCATATCCTTATCCCATACGATATATTTTCCATATAAAATGTACTGAAGCTTAATATATCTCTGTGGAAATCTTGTTCTTACAAATTCAATCTCGATTTTTCCATAATTCTGCACCTGATTATTGCAAACATAAATGAGACTGTCTGGGTAAAATGTCTCTGTGACCAATTTTGTACCGGCAATCGTATACCATGTGATTTTCAACTCTGCTGGTGGTTCATCTTCAAAATAAAGTGTGATCGCTGCGGATGTATGTTGCTCCTTAAATGTGATCGTGATTTTGGGATTCGTTTCAAACGTGCAGCCATCCTTTGATAATACATCACTCCAGAATGCAATATCGTTTGGATTTTCCGGCAGCACACTTTTACTTCCATCAAGTATAAATTGATTCAGTTCGAAAGTTCCATAATCGGACTGCTTCGTCTGATCTGCAAATAACTCAACTGAACCTATGCTCTGGTTATCATCTGTCGTAACCGTGGCATCCGCAAGTGCGGTAACATCTATAAATTTCATTTCTGCCCTGCAATATGTTCTCATAAATGCCCCCTTACGGTGTCTTAAATGGTTTTTTACTCGTCATTTTCCATGACAATCCTTTATATTTCGCTCCGTTGTCAAATACCTTTTCTACTTCATCTTTAATGGATGAAAAATACCCATAGAAATCAAACTGCTTGCTTGCATCCGGTAAAGATACATGATGGAATCTGTTTTCACAATCTGTTATATGATCCATCAGTTTATCATAAAGTCCCGGATCGTCTATTGTTCCAATTGAAATTGTATAGTTCTTATAGATTCCTATACTCTCAATATGAATATCTCCGTCCTCTGTCCTCTCTGCATACTTTTCCAGAAAGTCCATTGTTCTCTGGATAGACACCATCGGGATATTATATGTAATTCCATCAATGATAAGTCCTTGTGTATACTTATGTACCATCTTATCCCTCCGCTATTCCAAGTCTTATTTCTTCGTCCTGTAAATACGGTAGATTGATTCTTGCGAACTCTTTACCATCCACCGTCATTACTACCGTCTTTGCACCGCTATAGTCCGGCATTTTGCTTGCAAGCTTAGAAGCAAGATCATCCATCCAGCCGGTATTATTTTCAAGCGGTAATACTGCTTCTCTTCCTGCTTCTCCGATCTCTGCAAGTGTCCTTCCGGTTGTGATGCCTCCATTGGCAAGTCGTGGCAGATTTACAGTAGGAATTGTAGGTATGCTCGGATGCCAAGAGCCACCACCAAGCCAATCAGGCATGTCAAAACCTATGCTGTTAAATCCAGAAATCAATGAATTTATTCCATTAATTATTTTATTTACCATGCTTTCAAACAACTGAATTACACTGTTTACAAATCCTCTTACGGAGTTTTCTGTCTGCCTAAGTGTTTTATCTGTATCTTTGGTAAATAAAACTTTAAGTGTAGAAAATACTAACTTTATACCAGCTAACAAAACATTTACTAAGTCTAATATTGTATCAACAGTACCTTTTACACTTTTTCCCAAATTATTCAAAATAGGTGATACTACTGGCAATATATTTTCAATAACCCACGCTATAATAGGCTGTAAAATATTTGTCCATAGATCATTTAATATATCTATAACTAGTCCAATTATTTCTATTACATTATCGATAACAGGCTTTAAATGGTTTTCGTATGTATCTTCGAACATTTCAGCCCAACTTGCCAAAATTGGTTGAATATAGGTGTTCCAAAATTCAAGAAATTTTTCTATTAATTCTGACATTCCATTTTTTACATTTTCGATAAACGGATGAATATGTTCATCGTACAATTCTGTGATTTTATCAGTCACATGCTGCACGCCGTCTGATATAGTCGTTGTCAAATCAGAAATCACAACAAGAAGTCCATCTAACGCATCTTTTAAAGCATCCTGATTCTCTACAAAAGGTGTCACGATGCAATCGATAATATCTTTTCCAAATTTTGCCGCATTTTCCGTAACCATCATGAATGCATCCGAAAAAATCTGAATCAAGTTTGCTGTGATCTGCTGTCCGTTTTCATCTCCGAATACTGAAAATACATTTGCAAATGCATCTGCTCCCTGTGATGCCAACACTGAAATATCAGATGCTATATCAAACATGTCGATAATATAATTTTTTATATTTTCAGAATTACTTTCAAGATAAATAGATATCCCACCAAGAAGATTTTCTGCTATGGTAGCACCTATGCTTACTACAGATGCCGAAATGCTTCCAAGTGACCTTGAAAAAGTCATAGCAAAATTATCAACAGATGCAGAAACTTCACTATCTGAAAAAATGTTTAAAAATGAATTCTTTATGCTTTCTATACTGGATTTAATATTATCGAATTGTAAAGAAACATCTAAATTGCTCCAGGTTTCATCCCATCCATCTTTTATAGAAACTTTTAATTTTTTTAAATAATCTATAAATGGCTGGATTTTATCTGATAATTCTTTTCCAGTAGGAACTTCTTCATATAAATCAGATCCGCCACTACCAGATCCACCACTACCGCTTCCAGAATCATTTTTCTGCAATACATTCAAATCATCAAAAGCCGCCAATGCTCCAGCTGCTTTCTTGGCAGAACCGGCTGTTTTATCAAGAGATGCCGCATAGTCTACCTGCTGCTTCTTTGCCTTTGTCCAAGTGCTTTTTCCGCTTATAGCCGCAATAAATCTATTCATAGCATTAATAGCATTTGTAAGCCATGTACATAAGGTTACGATTGCTGGTGTCAATGCAGATATAATAGGTGCTGTCAATGCTCCAATAGAATTTTTCAATGTAGCCGCAGCACTTGCCATTTCAGACATTTTTCCATTAAATTCAGAAGAATACTTTGCCATGTTCTGTATACCTTCTGTAAATGCCTTGGATATGGTCTGAGATACTTTCATAACCGCACCGAATATTGCAAAACTAACTACTGTCTGCTTTATTCGTTTTGCCATGTCAGATATTAATCCAGAAGATTTTTTTGCTGATTTTCCTACTTTTTCGACTTGCTTTGCACCATCTCCAATGTGTTTTTCATTTTCAATGGTTTCTTTCATTTTCTGGTTTAATACGTTTTGCTGATCTGTGATGCTAGCAAGCTTGTCAGAAAGTTTTTTGTATTCTTCGGTTTTTGTAGGGTCGGAATATGCTTTTCCGGAGCTTTCGAGTTCCCTCATCTGCGCCTTAACCTTTGCGGCTTCTTTACCCGTTTCTGCCATTTTGTTCTTGATGTCTACCCATTTTGAGGAAAGCGTTTTATCCGATCCTGTTTGCTCCATGTCTTTTATTTCGCCGCGAACGTACGCAATCGATTTAGACAAATCTTCTACATCATATTGCATTGCTTTGTATGTCCGGCTCTTTTTGTTTCCTCCTGTAGCAAGGAATTTTTCCTGCTTGTTTTGCACTTGCGACAGTTTGGATCGCAATTCTTCCAATTGCTTTGTTGCTTCTTTGTACTTCTTTGATGGCGTATATTTTTCTGTTTCTTTCAGTTTTTCCGAGAGATTCTGACCTTTTGATACTAAACTGTCAAACTGTTTGCCTAAGTTCTTATATTCTTCGGTTGGGATTTTTGCTTTTGCAAGCTCTCTCATTTTTTCCGATACATTGCTAGCTTCACGTGCAAGCTTCTGAAACTGTGATTCCATCTGCATGAGCTTACTTGATGCTTCTCCATTTTCAATTAATGTTTTGATTCTGATTTCACCATCATATTCAGCCATGCTAAAAACCTCATTTCTTAAACTGCTTCAATGCTTCCTGTTCTGTTTCTTTCTGCTTTCTTATTTCTTCCATCATGCGATCGTAATCGTCTATCTTTTCTTTTTCTTCGCTGGTATACTCTTTTTCTGGCTGTTCCAGAGCATATACATTTTGTGCGTTTCTGATTGCATCTTTTTCTTTGGAACTCATGTTGTTCTCAATCTTTTTCTGTCGAATCTCAATTACTTCCATGAGAGAAGATAATCTTCTTGGCATATTCCAGATCAAGCCATTAAATTTCCACCAGTGCATATCTGCCACGGACAAATCAATTCCATATATCTGCAAGAAATCTGCGTATATTCTCCATTGATCTACATCATAGTCAATAAAACGCTTTGTATTTTCGCTACTACCGGTATTGTCGTGATACCATCCGTTTAAATACCAGGAAATACATTCATTTAACTCATGGTACTGTGGATGGTCTCTAAGTTCTCCGTATTCATCAGAAAACATAAGATAAAGAATAGCAGTTGTTTTCTCGTACTCATTCATTTCTTTGTCATATTGCAAAATATAAATCTGCATACCTATGCGGAAATCGGTATTTACTTTGTATCCGTTCCATTCAGTAGGCAAATTGTCCAGCATGACATTGTTCATTATTTTGCCCCACGTCTTCTTACATTGTATCTGTTCTGCACCTGTTCAAAACGTTTATTGAAAAGCTTATTCATAACAGGGATAACCTGCTCTACAAACTCCACGATTGCAAGTTCATCCGGGACAATATCTCCGTAAATCTGTTTCATGGCATCTTCGCCAAACAACCCATCTATACTTTCTGTAATCTGATTAAGATATTTCACACGAATGCTGTTTATCTCTAATGCTGCATCTACATTAATATCATCCACATTAATATCGTCTTTGTGGTTATTTCTCCATTCGGCGGCTTCTTTTTCACAGTTTTGAGATATATTATTTAATTTATCAATTACACCTGCAAACTTCTTAGCTGTGTCCGCATTTGCTGTATCTACTGTTATAACTGTGATAAGATCTCCGTCTTCGTCTTTTATTGCAATTTTTTTTATACCACTGCTTAATTTAATTTCTTCCATTTTTAACATCCTTTCCTAATGTGGGACACCAAGGAAAGGCAGGCATCCCACATATGCTAATTTTTAATTAACACCTATGCAACTGGGTAATCTTCATCCAAAGCCAAAGCACTTACTTTAGGTGCCCATGTGAACGATCCATCACCAGCAATAGTGATTGTTCCCTGTTCTACATCTCCATTTCCATTGATCTGGACTGTAGACTTTAAAATATCACCACCTGATCCACCAGTGCTTGATGCACATACAGTTACCGGAACACGGATACAATCGCCGGATCCGCTTGTAATATCAGCTTTATAGAAGCGATAATAATGTGTCTCACACTGATCTCCTGTTGGAAGCTTTTTAAAAATATCATTAAACGCTGTCTGCATTTCATCTGACAGATGCTCTCTTTCCGGAGACATTGAAAATGCATACCCTTTTACAGAGTTGCTTGCATTTTTCATGTTTACATATTGTGTGCTTTCCGTGTTAGGTCCCCAATCTTCTGTAAGCTCTGTGAAACCGTCACCCATTTCAGCAAGCTTTTCACTTTTTCCACCCATAAGGCTTCCGATATCCAAAAGCGAGACCATGTTAGTTCTGTCTTTTGCCATGAGTATTCCTCCTATTTTTTATAAAAATATTTAAGCTGCATATTAATTGCTAATTCTGTTGTTTTCCCATCTGCTGTACCGCAAAATACATCCGATGTACGGTTGATTTGTTCTGCAACAAAATTTTTATCTTTTAATGTAAATTCTCCACTTTCAAGGAACTTTGCAATATTTTCAAGCAGATTGCTTGCTGCAATATTATCCTTGTTAGTTGTTGGATTGCTTTTGTATACGATCTGGAACGTCATTTGTCCGACATAAGAACCGCTGACATATTTTTTCAAATAAACAGGATCCTGCGCCGGAAAAACTCCAATAGACTGAGTATCTTTTATACTGTTCCATAAGATTGTTGAATTTGATGGTTTGAAACCGGGTGGGAAATTCGGATAACTATTTATCATATCAAGGATAGCTCTTTGCGCCGTTTCTGCATCTGATACAAGCATTATTTTTGGTTTTTCATCCAAATTATTTACCTCCAATCTCAAACCTTGGTATAAGGCTGTAAACACTGATAGTATTTACTTTGTAGCAATTCCCTTTTTCATTTAGCATGTACTGGAAGAATTTACCCGGATAATCGTCTGAATTAATTAATCCAACCGGCAATTCCCTATCAATGAGAAATTCATCTTTTTTTGCAATCACTACGAAGTCAAAATCATTACTTCTTAAAGTAAAATGTTTTAGCTTTTCTTCTTCGCTCATGTTCTCCCAGTCTGGCGGATTAACATAATTCAATGTGCCATCATTCGGGATTTTTACAAGAAAACTATCTGCATCTTTCATTCCAGATTTGCTTATGTTCTCTGCCTGTGTAAGCTCAATTCTTACATTTTCAAATAGAGTACCGAAATAATATTCAGTTTCTAAAGTGTCGTTGTAATGCCTGTTATATAAAACCACGGCATCTTTATATCCGATTCCCATAAGCTAAACTCCCATGTACAAAAGGTTTTCATTCCTTGAATCAACCATTCCGGTTAGGTAATTTGATGCAATATCGTAGCACTTTCTATTAAGTGCTATTTCTGATTTTGCAAGCTCTACCAATGTCGAAGAAGATGCTCCGGCATCATAAGATACTGATTCACTTCCGGAAGTCATGCTCTTAATCATTTTCCCTTTTACAGTTCCGTCCGCATTTGCAATAACACCAAAGTTATTAACTGCCGCAGAGTACTCAGATACATTCTTTAGCAATTCAGCTATTTCGCAGGTGCAATCTTTGATATTATCCCACCATGCATCTTCTGATTCTGGCTGAGAATAAAACAAAATCCTGTTTGATGTGATCGCATTGATTCTTCTTTCTGCTTTTCTTTCATATGGAGCAAAGTCTTCTTCGCTTTCGAACAAACTTCCACCATATTTAGTTTGGTAATATTCAAAATCTACATATGACATTGCCCCACACTCCTTATTGCTGTGATAAGATTTCGCTGATAATATCAGCTTTCTTTGTTGCGGTCAGTGAATACCCTTTACTCTCTGCCAGTGCCTTAATTTCTGCAACTATAAGAGAGTTTAAGTATTCTTCCGTGAGTTCCCCACTAGCATTTACCGCCTGTGTAGTGGGATCTATTCCCCCGGTGTAATTGAAACGTTAGCTACTGCATCAATGTACTCTGCGAAAAGTACAAATCCTAACAGCGCATAAGTTACGCTGGTTGCGCAATCGTGATCGCCTTTTACCTTAAATCCGATAAGATTTGTTTCTCCGCTGACAGTGTAAGAAAGACCGGCTTTCTTAAAATCTGCGTCAGATGGATCTACATAATAAGCAACAATGTTGTTTACAGCTGTTGCCAGAACTTTTCCGGCTGGAATTTCGTTGTCAGAGCAAAGGATCATAATGTCTGCTCCGAGAAATTTATTGATATAGGTAAGTCCGAAGGCTGTCTGCAAAGTAATTTTTGAATTTCCAAGATAATCATATAAATCCATCATATTTACAAACACTGCAACTCCTGTAGCAGTTTTGTGCATTGACTTGAACTTATTCTTGACAGATCCAATAGCTTTAGCTACAGCCATCTGGAATGTTTTTGTAGTGTTTGTAAGTGTACCAGTTTTCAGATAGTTGTAGAATTTTGTTGTAATATCATCCTGCAGGTCTGTCTTGAACTCTTCGTCTGTCATTCCACAAGCTGCTTCATATCCATGATTCATGATAGCTTCGATAGAAACTTCTTTTGCATATTTTCCAAGAGTAATCTCTGCATAAGGTTTCTCTTTTACCGTGTAATGTGTTCTTGGAATCATATCACCTTCTGCTACAGTTCCGCTCTCTAACGTTCCTTCTGCATATTTGCTTTTAAGAACAGTTCCAGGCAGTTTTTTAATTGCTCTTGAAATTCCAAGAACCTCTCTTAAAGCTTCCCAGCTTCTTTCAAAAGATGTAACAAAATCAATTTCCCTTGCTGTTACATCAATGTCTTCTGTTTTAATCAGTCCTGCGTTTGCTGCAAAGAACTGCAAATTTGTGTTCATCGTTAATCTGTTTTTGTTCATATAAAACTCCTTTACTGTTGGAATAAAGAAATGTTTTCGGCAATTGCTTTCTGACGTTCTGATCTATCTTTGATAGATAAAATACTCTCTCTTGTTGTAGGCTTATCACCACCGGAATTGTTTTCATTCGGTTTTGTAAAATACGCCTTTGGATTCTGCTTATTTACAAATGCATTTGCATCTGTCTTTTTAGCTTCCTCAATAAGATCACTGAACCCTATCAGTTTTCCATTTCTCACGCTTACGCCTTTGGAAATGTCTTCCATAATGGCTTTCTTTGCAGATTCAGAAGTAAACTCGATTTCCGCAAATGCTTCTTTCAAAAGTTCATTCTTCTCATGCTCTGCGATTTTGGCTTCGTAATCTTTTTTAGAATCATCCGCCTGTCTCTTCCAGTCATCACGCTCTTTTAAAATGTCTTCCGGACTTTTTCCATCCAACCCTTCAAGCATTTTTTCTGCTGATTCTGCCCTGGTTTTCCACTGTTCAGATTCTGATGAAGCCTTATTGACCTTGTCTTCCATTTCTTTCTTGGAATACAGCTCTTCACCCATACTCTTTTTAAGAGACTCTTTCTGTTCGTCTGAAACTTCAATTCCGAGTTTCTTTAATTCATTTACTACGTTTACCATGTTTCTACCTCTTTCTTTCCAAGTTGTTACTCCGGTCAGTCCGGCACGAATGAGTTGCTATTTACTCCATAGCTGGCAATTGGGAATGAAGGAATCGAACCATCGACAACCCGGATATAAGCCGTGTCTTCTTCCACTGAATTAATTCCCAAAAAATAAAAAAAGCACGCCCAAAATAGGACGTGCTATGCATCATCCTATAACTATTCTAGGTTAGCGAACAGAATCCATTTTTCTGTCCGGTACTTTTGATATTCTTTTCAATATATATATTAACCTATTTTCAACAATTTTTTGTACCATTTTAAAAAGGGCAGATTGCTCCACCCCTTTTGCTATTTCCCACCGAAATACCTTCTAAGTACTTCTTTTTCTTCTTCCACAATGCAATCCTTTCTTAATCTGTTGCACTGGTCGTATATATACTTTCCGTACTCTTCTAATTTGGCTATCATTGCATTTTTATTTTCCAATGTAGGATTTTTAATGTATTCTTTTTTAAGCCCTATATAGTCCTCATACTGCTTTATAACATCCATTTTCAATTACCCCATTCAAAATATCATCTGCTATGCCAACGACTTCTTTTCCATAAAGAGACAGAAAATCCGCTACAATTTCCTCTACATCTATTGGAATTTGGCAGTCATATGAAAATGAAGCGCAGTGTACCAACTCATGAGATAGAACTCGCTCTAACAGACTTCCGCTTAATGCATTTGACAAATAAACCGTTCGTGTACTCCAATCTGTAACACCAAGTGTAATTGTTCCGTCTGAACGCATTAAGCATTCACTATTAGGATTTACATATAAAATATTCCATTCAACATCATTGATTTTAAACACTGCGCTCACCTCTTAGATTTTCTGTAACATCATCTGTAATTCATTTCTCCACATCTGCTTTTCTTCCGGAGCTGCATCTGATGTCATTTCAGTAATATCCATCTGCATATCTCGCAAATAATCTTTTCTTGCTTTTGCACGCTCTTTTTTATCTTCCTCTGAATTGCCATGATGGTTTTCTCTGGTCTCCATATAAGTACGTCTGGAAATACCGGCTTTTCCCTCTCTGGAATCCCTCGGATATGATCTATCTCCCATCATTCCGGTGTCTGTATACATCCTTTTTAGGCCTTTTTTATCCATGTCTCTCATGTGCTCTGCATCTTCGTAATCATCCGGGTACATGTGATAATATGGTGGCTCATCATATCCTCTTCGTTTTCCTCTGCCCTTAGGTGCGAATCTTCCATCAGCATAACGATACCGGTCGTAATATCTTCTGTCATCCCCATACTCTAAAAGCTTCTCCATGATATCTGCTTCGTCCGCTTCGTTCATTGCCTTAGTAATTGTGGCATGATACTCTGCTTCTGACAGATCCTTTATCATGTCAATCACTTCTCCCATTTCTTCTGTGTCGACATTCTCAATCCCTTTTTCAATCTCACATAAGGATTTTTCAGCAAGGCATTCAAGCATTTTATGAATTCTTTCAATATGCATATACTAGGCCTCCCTTACTACGATCAAATTACTGTTCTGTACCTCGATAGTCTGTCCAGATGTATTCTGAACCGCTATTGCGCTGCAACATCCACAAGGAACATCTACATAAACCTGTGCAGATACATTGAATAAGTTTTCTACTGCCGCAGGTGTCACGATCATTCTTGTAGACTGTAAAGGCTCTCCGTCAATTGCGATTGCAAGAGAAATAGCTTCCACCGTTCCACCAGTTGGGATCTGGATATTTCCGCTATAAGATACAAGAAATCTTGCTTTGCACTGGTTTGTGATTCCTCTTAATTTAACTACTCCGCTTCCCTGTCTGTGAACGATACATTTTGTTCCGCAAACCGGTGTCTCAGTAAATGCGACATCTTCTCCCTGCGGTACAGTCTGTAAAGCATTGGCTGTAAATTCTGACATAATATTTTCCTCTCTTTCAAAAATATAAGGGCAAACATTGAAGTCTGCCCTTTGTGTTTAAGTAATACTGCTATGCAGACATAATCTTTTCGATTAAGATACTTTAATTATTCAGTTGTAATTAACATCCGCATCCATTGTTACATCCGCATCCATACGGAATGTATGTGTTCGGGTTTGGCACCTGGTATGCTGGGATTGGTGATGGATTAACAGCGTTGATGATATGATTTGTCTGTGCTGTCATAGCGGTAGTCAGAAGTGCGTTCTGTCTATCCTGTGATGCTGCAAGTCTCAAATCATTATTTTCTGCCTGTAACGTTGCGATCTTATCCTGGCATAAGTAGTCAAGTATCGCTCTTGTTCCGGCATTCTGGCTGTCGATAATATCTCTCGTGTTGTTGTTCATGGTGTTCTGTAATGCGCAAGTGTTCTGCGCCATGTTGAAGTTTACACCCTGGATAGCTTCACGAGTTTCACAGCAACAATTTGCAAGCTGAGACTGAATAGCATTTGCATTCTGCATTCCTGCTACTGTGTCCGCATTAATTGCCTGCTGAATGGTATTAAATCCTGTCAGCATTCCGTTGTTTACTGCATAAAAGCCATCACAAAGACCATTTGTAATGCCATCAAGCTTACTTATGACTGCTGAATTGTCAAATCCTCTCTGGATATCAGCCTGTGTAGCCGCAGTTGCGGTATAACCGCCACCACCATTACCACCGAATCCATAACCGCCCCATCCACCGAATAAGGCAAAGAGGATAATGAGAACCCACCAACCACCATCGCCCCATGCACCATCATTACGGTTTCCACCAGTAACGGCGGCAATGTCTGCTAAACTTGGAGATGAATTAAACATATGTGTTCCTCCTAATAAAATTTATTTATACATAATCTTGCAAGAATAGTATCAATGTTTAAACTGGCTCATGATTTCTTCCGGGTTAAGACCTTTTTCTTTGCACAAATTTCTGGCAAGCTGTTCCAGCCCTTTACTGTCTCCACGGTTCATCATGTCGAATGTATTTTTCATGATCGGATTATTTGAAAATTGAGAGTTGCTCATCATTTGACTTAATATCATCTTAGGGTTTCCACCGCACTGGATCATCTGCATTAAATTCATTCAGAATCGCTCTCTTTCTTTGCTCTGGTAGTCCTCTGGGACTGAGTTATTTTAGCTTCTATTTGGTCTAATCGCTCCATTATCGGGGCAAACAATGTTGGCGTATCTTCTTTCGGTAATTCGTTTTGCTTTCCGTCTAGCTGCGGTTTATATGTAACTGTCTGAATAAGACCATTAGCACCCCACGATTTTATATAAACTTCTGATCCATCTGCTTTTGGGAAAATGGCAAATGGTGCATTCATAGGAACGTCATTTGCTGTGACTTCCTCAACAGAATTAACCATTCTTCCACAAAGTCCAGCTTGTTGCGGCATGATCTGTTGTGGGAATTGCTGTTGCATCTGCTGTGGCTGTTGATATTGAGGATAAGAATACTGGTTATATCTCTGATACTCGTACATAATAAACCTCTCTTTCTATCTTTATTTTATTATTAACACCACAATTTAACCACCCCAGTAAAACCCCATTAAAAGGACACAAAAAAGACACCCTTAACGGATGCCTTTAATGAGGAGAAAGTTATGTGAAATGTTTTCCGGTTACCTTAAGAATTTTATGTTGCATTTTGACGTTGATACGTCCGGCTGTCTTAGTAGAAACATGCATAATTTCTGCACATTCTTCCAAAGACTTTTCTTTCTTACGTAAATCAAAGAGCGCTTCTTCTGTCGGTGTGAAATCACACAATTCTTTTATATGCTCTTTTTCTTCTTTGGTAAAGCACGTAACAATGTTTTTCATTTGCTTTACCTCATTGGGGGAGTTTCCGGCTATGACGGTGAGTTGTTGTCTCGCTTGAGTTCCACTACATTAATTAAAGAAAGGTGGATAACCAAGTATGTATGGTTAACACATTATTATAATAACATATTATTCCATTTTTGTTGTACCATTTTTTTCGATTTTATTTTTATAAGCCGTTGCTCGTCCATTTGCAATCGCAGACTGTTTTCTATTAAATCCAGAAACTTTCGTTCTATCGCCTTGCAATTGAAGGTCATTATTCTTACAGAATGATTGAAGCCTTTTATTCTGCATTCGCAGTTTATATGCCAGTTTATCATATTGAGGTTGCAAGATCTCTTTTACATCTGTTTCTGCAATCATATCAAGTTCCTGTTTCTTGGTCATAATTTCACGCTTTGTTTTGCGAATTTCTCTTTCAAGTAATCTCTGCTTCTGCTGCAAATCATAAAGTTTTTGGCTTTCATCTGCATTTATATTCACATTTCCGTTTTCATCAATGTACTTATTTACCATGTCTTTTCGCCACGGGCCATGTGAATGTCTGCAATTGTATCCGTGAAGTCCTAAGAGATTTGCAACAGTTCCCTTTCCGGTTTCAAGGTCTATGGTATAACCTGTACTTTCAAGTAGATTCGGAAATCCTGGTTCGCTCCCGATTATTTTATATGCCTTGCCTTGCCAGTGATCGTGAGATGGAATCCCTGTTGGATTCTTTTTATCATATCTGGCACCCGGATGCGCTGATACCAGAACATACTCTATTTTATTTTGTGCAATATAAATGTTCGTCACTTGTGCCGCAGTCTGATTCATAGATGTGACGATGCAACACCTTACTGCCGCTTCAAGAGAACGCTTCGTTCCAGTAGGGTATTCTACCATAACACCAGATTCTGCATATCTATCCAGAACTTCACAGACTGCACTGCTGTAAGACTGCATTCCAGATGCAACTCTATAATCAACCTCATTTAGCATATTGAGCAAGTCTTTCTGTGTCTGGTTAATGGTTGTTTTTGTCAAATTATCAAGTTCACCGGATGTCTTTATTAACTCTGCATTCATTGCCAGAATTGCCATATTATTTTTTAGCGGAGATATAATATCTGATGCTGATATCTGCGTCAAGACTTCCTTATCATCTGAGAATGATGTCATAACACTATCCCTTAATAATCTGCGAACCTCATTTCTCGATTTTCCAGACATTTCAGATATTCTTTTTACAATCTCTGTGTTATGCAGTCCCATCTGTTGTAGTTTCCACAATTCTCGGTCGGCAGTTCCTGACAACTCACCGGATTTTATCAATCGTGTTGCAATATCAGATATAATCCAATTTTCAAGATCTTGATACATTTCAACCAGTTTATCAGTTTTTCCGTAAAAATAATCCGGTCTAAGCATTATCCTTTTCCAACCTCTCTTTTAACAAGATCAATCCACTGCTTACCGTGATTTTCTTTTGCAGTTTCAAACCATTGTTTACCTGTTCCCGGTGTGTGATATTTTAATTCTGTTCCTGTCGGATACTTCTTTTCTCCACGGTTCGCCCACGATCTACCGTCTGCAGTCAGATAAAGTTCGCCTACATACTGATAATGTGCATATGGTGTATCCACTGTAATCAATCCTGGTTCTTTTATCTGCGTCTTGTTTCGCAAATCGCCCTGCTGCATAGGTGTGTATTTTCTCATGTCATTTACAACCTGCTCGTCAAGAACATTCTGAGCATTTCTCAAATTTTCATCCATGCGCTTTGTATCAAGCTTTATATTTACACTTCCGACTGTTTTGTTATAATGCATTCACATCAACTCTTTTCTATAGACTTTCTTATTTCCTCACATCTGTGTCTATGTTCGCAGTAAATAGTTGTAACGCACGTTTTCGAACCACTAAAATATTGTACAGTCTCTATATCGGCAACAGGTTCTAATTCATCGCAATTATCACAGTATTTTTCAAAATCTGTTTTTATCATAACAATCCCTTACTTTCTATTTATTTCCAATACTTGGCATTCTTCCAATGTACTCTGTTTCTTTTGGATGAAAATACTTCGGATAATATCCGCCACTAAATGTACCACGAGAAAGCTTTGGTATTGTTATATTTCCCAACGATGAATACTTTCTCTTTTCATTAACAGCATTGAACGGTTTTATTAATTCATATTTATGAACCGCATCGCAAAAAGCATCTCTCATAGTTTTAAATGCTTCTGATAGATTTTCAATTGCTTCTTTCACTATATCTTTCGCTTTATAAAGAGCCTGCTTTATCTGAATAACCCAATATCCATTTTCTTCAATTTTCTTTTTCTGTTCCTCTGTAAAAATTAAAACCATACTTATTCCTCCTCAAACAGACCACCACTGTTCCTTTCCGCATCTTCCTGTGCTCTTTCTGCAAACATGGCATCTACTTCATCATCGTTGAATCCCTCGTATTCCTTAAGGTATTTACGCTTAGAATAAACACCCTGAATCATTAAATTATAAGCTCTTGATCTGTCCTGTTCGAAGCTTGCAAGCAAATCTTTAAAATAGAATATATCTTCGTCCGGTACATCATCATCCAGTGCATCCACATAGCCGGAAGGGATTCCGTAAAGGTCGCAGAATACATTGATTGCATAAATTAGATTTTTCAATGCTGTCTTTATGCATTTTCGAATATCGTTAATCGTTTCTACAGTTTCATTGTCATCACTTTCAACTTGTGTTGCTGTCAATCTTCCAGACTTTCTATCGAGGATAAACTGCCCCTGTGAGAATCCGCATTTTGTCGAGATCATAGATAAAACGCTGTTAATGTCTGTGATTCTGTCAGAAGTAAGCATAGTCGGTACATGTTCATCAATCGTACTTTTTGAATCCAGCCCCAATTTCAAGCCTTTAACAAACCGAGGAAGCTCTACTGTTGAGACACGCATACCACCTTTTCCCTGTTTTGTCAGCGCATTTTCATCAATAAAAGTGATGTGCTGAGAATCCTCAACCTCATTCCCTTTTTTACTCCAAGCTATATCGAGATCTCTAAGCTCCATAAGTGCATTTGAGAAAATCGAGACACCTTCTGGAGATGAGTAATCAATTGTGTTATTGAATGGAGTTTTCAAATAGGCAAACAGTGGCTTTTCTACATTCATAATATGAACGGCTTCTTCGATTGAAGACCACTCTGGAACGTCATGCAGTTCTATCTTCTTGCCAAGTGAGTTACTGCTGTTTGACTTAAAAGCTCTGTTCTGAATCTCGTACACGTTTATCTCTTCGCCCTCTTTATTTTTTGAGGTCGTGAAATGATGGTATTCAAGCCGGTAGTAGTACACTTTATCTTTTGAAAGTCGATTAATGAAAATGCATCCTCTGATATCTCCGTTGCTGGTCTTTTCTGTGATTGCGAAATCCCAAGGCATAATATAATCTATCATGTTGTCTTTGTTCATTGAGCCGTTCGGCTTTAAGATGATCCCACCAACTCCGAGCATATCTTCAACTTTGTCTCTGATGGAAGTGTCGACTATCGCCCGTATGCACTTATTAATAAAATCCGCTCTTTCTGAACCTGTTATGCTCACTGACAAATCCATGCAAGCTTTCTTTGCTGTGTACTGGCAGAGGAATTTTGCAAAATTTATCGTTCTGATGTCATTGTTTTTCGGATCCACCCAGAAAGGGCTATTATTAATTATGTCGTTCCATCTCTGCTGCGAGTTTTCAATCTCTGGAGAAGTAATAAACTCGACATTAAATTCTTTCTCTGCATCTGTTCTAAAAAACTTCATGATCGTCTCCCTTATTTTTTCAAAAAAATTCATTTTTTAATCCTCATAATCGTCGCTGTCTTCTTCTTCCTCATCATCATAAAGACCGTCATTTCTTCGGCTGGTCATGATAATTCTGTTCAATGCATAAATGTTAGCCATGATCGTGTCTTCTTCCAAGTCCGGGTATGCATCCGAGAATGAACCATCTGGAAGCTGCTCATGCTCTGCTTTTATAAACTCTTTTTCTGTATTCGGGCAGCGCTCCGGATCAATTACGATCTTATTACATCGCTGCAACCACTCCCAGCAGTAATCCCTGCCTTTTCCGCTTCCCCATCTTTTCTTTGCCCCGATGGCATTGAATCCCCAGTCCTGCATCTCTGCGATTCCGTCCGGTCTGGCAGAATCGCATATAATCTCGACATTCATAAATTTCTTTATCTTTCTGGCAAAGGTAGAGTTTTTACATTTTTTAGAGTACACTTCGCCGAAAATATAAAGAGTATCCGTTTCGTAGTCGTAATAGTTCTGGCTGAATACCTGTGGGTGGGTGTATCCGAAGTCCAAGCCGTGGTTTACTGTATCGAATGTCATTAACTCCTCATCCGATATTTTTCGGATTTCTAAGTTATCGAAAATGCCGCCGCCTGTTCCAGTGACTTCGCCTAAGTAGTTGTTTTTATAATATAATGGTTTGTGAATCCTGAACCACTCCGCACGCTCGAAAAATCGCTTTCCAAGCCATTTTTCCGGCACATTATAATAATAGCTGTGGCATATCCTTGTCTGAGGCTTGTTCTGGCACTCTTCGGTGTACTCATTCATGAAGTTGTTCTTTGACTTTGGTGGGTTGAAGATTTTAATGTCCAGTGCAGGTGTATCTGCTCGCAGGAATGTATCTTCGATGTTATCCATCTGCTCCACACCTGCCATCTCGTCGCACTCCTCATGAATCAGCATCTTAACGTAGCCAAATGGAACATTAAATGACTTCAAGCTGATAGGCTTATCTGCTCCCACGAACATTACCATCTGCCCGGTCGGCTTATACACTGCACACATAGGAGACTGCTTAAAATCCCAGTTGTCAAGGTCCTGATATCTTATGACAGTCTTCATGAACTGATTAAAAACAGAGCTTCTTAAGTCTACTTTATATCTTCTCGTGTATACAACATGAGCCTGCGAATCCTGCCGAATGGTCTCGTATGCAAGATTACCCCAGAAGTTTGACTTAATAGATCCACGTCCACCCTTCGATATGATCTCGTGTATATCTTCCTCTCCGGCAAATGCTTCGTGTACTGTTCTGTAGATCTCAACGAAATCGCTCGTTATGTCTGTGATGGGGATCGTCCAGAGTGCAGCCTTTTCTCTTTTCTCTTTCTCTTCTGCTTCAAGCTTATGCTTTTCTGCAATCGTCAAAGCTTTCTCCAGTCCGTCCATTGCCTTAAGCTGATCGGAGAAATCCGGGGAGAATCCGAGACCGTCTACAACTTCGCCCTTTGCGATTTTACTCCTCCGCTCCTGGATTTCTGCCAGTGACATTATATCTCGGTGCTGTTCTTTTTCAATTTGCTCCATTTTTTCCGCTATATATTGTGAAATGACAGTTTTTGACAGTAGTTTTTGTGCACTTCGATTTGCTCCATTCTCACTATAGCCAGCACTTATGTATGCCTGTGTTGCATTTCCGCCATTCTTTATATACTCGTCTGCAAATGCTTTCTGTTTCTGTGTGAGTTTTCCCTTCATCCGCTCACCGCCTATCTCGCATTTCGTTAATTGCATTTACAATACGGCAAGTGCCCTTTGCAATCTTCTTTACATTCTCCGGCTTTCTTAATTCCTCTATTGTCTTTTTAAATACATCTTTCAGCTCCGGATCATCCCGAAACCGTTTCTGAATTTTCTTTCTGGAACAATCGAGACAAATATCTATTCTCTGCTCCTGCGGCAGAATTTCCCCGCATTCTCTACATTTCATCATCCACTCACCGCCTTATAAATATCAATTAAACAGAAAATGACTTCTGGGATAGATGCTGTTTTGAGGATCTCATAATCTTCCGTTTTCCATTCTTGTTTATTTTTTTTGAAGGTGCACACTGGTGTAATGATTCTGTAAATTGTGATCATGCGCTTCTGGTCATCACTGTAAAATTGATTTTGGTTTATTTTTATAATCAATCCACGCTGGACAATCGCAGTTTGCAGCTTTTTTACTTTTCCTTTTAAATTTGCCAAGGCGCACACCTCCCATCATTTTACTTATAATTTTATTATAAGATATTTTTTGACTGTTTTTGTTCCATTTTTAGGCATAAAAAAAACGGCTATATTTCAAGCCGTTCTCTTATTATTTTACTGGTCAATTTCCGGCAAAAATCCGCCTTAGGAAATTCTAATTGTTTACCATTATTAACACTGTTTTTTATCTCTGTATTCTTTCTGCTCGTTTAACAATTTATCAATGTTAACGTTTCTACCGCGTTTTATCTCTGCCTGGTATTCTTTAATCTGTTTATTTTTCTTACGGCAATATTCAGAACATGCGTTAGTTGGCTTAGAACTGGAAAACGTGCATCCGCAATATACGCAGATTTTCCGCTTTTCTTTTCTACGTTCTGTTTTTTTTATATCTTGTCCAGATGTCTTACTGTATCCTTTTTTATGTTCCCGCTGCCATTCTAGCACTGCTTTATGCTGGCATTTTTCAGAACAGTATTTTTGCCTTCCGGAATTGACAATATATTCAGCTCCGCACAATTCGCACTTATCAATGCTTCCAATCGGTCTAGCTGCTCCTCCCCTCTTTCTGGCTCTTTCGTTCGCTTCCGTCTGTCTGATCCTGCGACAATTCGCGCAATAGAACGCACGCGGACCGCCTATAAATTCTACTCCGCACATCTTGCATTTGCGCATCCGCAAAACATCGCTTTTTATTGCTTTCGAACATTCGTCACAGTACATTTTATCCGTTCCACCAGAAAAAACCTTTCCACATTTTCGACAAGGCTTTCTCGTTCTATTTTTCGTCATTTATTCCACCACTATTTCAAAATCCCAATACGGAATAAAATAATTATCTTCAAAGCAAACGGCTGGACATCCTTCATGATAAAGTTTTTCTAAAGCTTCCTGATCTTCAATGTCATCCAATCCGAGTGCAAAGCACACAATTTCCTCCTCCGTCATGCTGTGGTTCGTAACAACCGTTTCTCCAACTTGTTTTTTATTAACTAACATTTTATACATACTTATTCCTCCGTGTGTTATGTTTTCCTTGTTTCTGATATTACAATACACCTTTTTTAGTGTAATGTCAATACCTTTTTACATTATTTTTAAAGTATTTTATTTTTCTGTATCTTCTACATATTTTATTATGTTTCCTGGCTGCATATCCAGCATATCGCAGATCTTTTCGAGCGTTTTAATCCCTACCATTTCGCCTTTTCGCAATGATTGGATTGCGCTTTCTCCCACGATCTGCTCTTTTCTTAGCCGTGTCGTGTTATATCCGCATTCTTTCAGCGTTTCTAATACGTCAATTTTATATTTAAGCATCTGCACACCTCTCTTTCGTATTTATTATATACCCAAAACATTTTTATTTCAATTAATTTTACACCAAAAAAATACACAATTATCGCTGATATTTTTACACTTATTTTGGTGTGTTTGTATATTGCAATTGCACTGTTTTTAGTGTATTATAATATTAACAAAGGAACAGAAAACAAGTTAATAAAAAAGAAAGTGAGGATTTGAATATGACTGGAGCTATTAAAATTAACGGAACATATGGAGTGAAAATTGGTAATTTAAAAGTATTCACTTATGAGGGTGCTGTTAATGCTTATAAAATTTTCTGTTAGCTTTTTAATCGTGACATGACAATGGAAGCGTCAGCGCTTATGAGTGATGCATCACTCGATATGCACAGAATCGGTTTTACTTGGGGCGAGATCGAAGCGATTGAATTATCAGTATTATGAGCCGAAACGCTCCGTCTGGAGCGTCCACCGTGGGGCGGTCGCCCGGCTGTCTGTAGGAACTGCCCCACCTGCACCGATGAGACAGGGCATAAATGAAAGGATGGTTGATTTTATGATTGAAAAAATAATGATACTGCATGAATTGAAGCTTGCCGGTTTTGACATTTCTGAAAATCTTGAAAAAATGTATCAAAAATACGGAAAAGAAGAATTTCAAAGAGCAGCACGGATTAGCGGATACGGTTTTATTTTAAAATAATTAGGTAAGATCAACTTTACTGGAGTGCGATTCCCCGGCTTGCCTTTACCCGGATCACCAAAAAAATTTAGAATGTGGAGGAATTGAAAGTATGAAAAAAGAAAAATTTGAATTATTTATCGGATGTCTTGGAAACGGGGCTACTGTATGCAATAAGGCAATTGAAGAAAACGGAGATTATAAAAAGGTAGCGCATATTGCGGAATGTGGGAAAATTACATGGTATGTAAACCCGGTTTCCTATGTTCCGGGCGATGCAATTCTAAAAATTGAACATTGTGCAAATGTGCAGCATAAAAAATGGGAAAAGTGGCTTGATTCTATGCCATATATAGAAAAATACGAGAAACTTCTTGAAGCTGTTCCTGTCGATGTAATATTATATGTCGTACATCTCGATTGTGACATATTTGGTAAAATCGAATATTTGAAAAAAGTATGTTATGAAAAATCATACTTTTAGAGCCGCCGCAAAGGATGACCGCCGGATCACTGCCGGCGGCTTTTTTGTGTACGGATTTTTATTTTTATATCCAGCATCTGCCTTGCATATTTTTCCAATAAAGACATTTTTATGCGTGCGTGCTATATTTTATCCTATGCGTGAGAAAAACTTGTATATGCGTGCCGTGCGTGCGTTATGCGTGCATTTTAAAATAATATGCGTGTGTCTATGCGTGAATCAAAGTATTATGCGTAGCTGTCCGTTACTTTCTTCTTCGTACAAGCTCCGGCTGTTGAGCATCCTCAGTGCCATTTTCTTTTTTCTGTAAAAATGCGTGCGAGAAATCGGCATAATCCCATAGCGTGCTTCCATTTTGTCATATGAGATATTATTTAAAATTGATTCTGCTATTTTATCGCCCAGGTAATTGTCTATGCGTGTGCATATCTCTATCGTTTCCTCTCTGCTCATTTTAAAGACCTCCCTATGCGTGACACATAAGTTTCTTACAACATTATACCATATATCAGTTCATAAAAACACAATATATTATCGTATTCATGCAACATTATTATATTTTTATTCATTTAATCATTGTTCTTTTGTACGTATTTTTTTACCGGCATATTTCAGCCGACAAAAATCTCAATATTCAGTTTTTATCGCATTCCCGGAATAAGTCAGCGTCTATATATTTCCATCCACCATCACAATCTGCGTTCGAAATGTCATCTTCCTCCATATCTTTGCGCCACATTTCCATATAATTACAGAATTTCATTGTTTTTACCTCCGTTAAAGTTCATTTTCTGCTCTTATCAAATTTTAAACGCCGTCCGCAATATGGACAGCATTTATATTCTTCCATCACGCTCATTCCACAATCTTTATCTGGACATCTCCACTCTTGGAGATCCCCCACGCTGTAAACTACGTACCCCACAAATTCAGCTTTCTTTTTTATCAGTTTCATGTTGATTCCTCCGTTAAAGTTCAGTTTAATTTATACAATTCTCTCAAAATACTCTTCCAATGTTTTATAAGTAATATCAATATAGCCGAAGTCATCATCACCGTTTTCCAAGTAAAGGCGTATATCAGATTCGCCAACATATCCATCTGTATACTCATACACGCTACCCTCATGAATTGTCGCATATTCATCTGTAGGACATTCATTTTCATCGTATTTTGGTAAATAAAACTCTTTAATACATTTATATTTTTGCATACGGCACCTCCACAAAATTCTAATTTTCAGCTATTTCCATTTTGGAAATGTTCAGTTTAGTTATTTTCCTCAAACCAGAAAACAACAGGCTTCTTGTTCGGAATTACCAGTCCAAACCTCACAGCATTTTTGTATGTATTACTATCACGCATTAAAGTATCAGGCATAGCGGAAACCATTTTCCGAAAACCTTCCAGCGTGGATCTGCTCTTATAATGATTGCAGCTTCGGCAAGCCGGAAGCATATTATCCACTGTGTCTGTTCCTTGCTCATTCCATCCATTCAGCGGAATCACATGATCTACTTGCATATCCTTATACTGCAAATCACACCCACAGTATGCACAATGACCGTTGCATTTTTGGTATACTGCCATCCTTACACTCTTAGGTAATGCTTTTCTCTTTACCTCCAACACTGTCACCTCATTTCAGTTTACTTGTAATAAATTTTAATAGTTCAGTTTAATTCTTCAATGCTTTCTCGCAGTTCCTCATAATAGTTAATCTGATCAGTACAATGATTGTCCAGTATATCAATCATTTCCCTTTTTGCATCTTCTAATGATTTTGCTTGCATGAAATCCATGCGACCATCAATCACGGACTGCCATCCTATCTCATCACCGCAGTAAACAATACTTCCAATAGTGACACTTCCGTAATAAGCGACTATGTTTACTTGTTTTTCCCAATCACTTTGTTCTGGTTCAACCTCTTTCCATTCCATTGTGCACATAGTTTTCCTTTCCTCCAACAATTTTTCTATAATTTTGTTTTTCTCTTTTTCAGTGTCCATACATCCTTTTATATAGCCACCTTCTTTTGCTTTGCGAATTTCATCATCAAGACTGTTGATAATCGTTTTTATTGCCAATGCGATATCCTGTGCGAAATATCTATCCAAATCTTCTGGAGATAATCTCACCTTTGCAATTAATACCGCTTCCGAAAAATCCATCTTTTCGTCACCGTAACGATACATACTCTTTTCCTCAATTTCTAAATTTCAGCTATTTCCAAAATGGAAATAGTTCAGTTTAAATTACGTTTCGGTTGGAATATGGATATATTCATAATCTTTGTTTCCAGTCCCATCTGGATTAAAAACACGATGAAATACCCATACAGGACAACTTCTTTTGTGTTCCGTGTATTCCAACCACCAACCAACACAAGGCTTATGATCTTCATTTACTCCTGCCCTGTGACGTACATATCCATTTCCAACAGCTATATAATATGGTTTATGCATTGATTCAAATTCTTGCTTTGCAATCTCTATTGCTTCTTCTTTACTAAATTTTTCTTTCGAAACCGCAACTTCGTCGTATCCACCGTAAAAACTTGCATATTCAAATTTGCTCATATTTTTCCTTTCTTCTGTTCCACTAAATTCTAAATATGTTCAGCTTAAAAACTTATTCCTGCGTTCTCAATATGTTTAAGATTCCTTCTACCGCCTTATCCCAAAAAGCATTTGCGAAATCTTCAACAGTACAAATTGTGTCTTCGTCCCAGTCTTGGATAGCAGCATCATCTACTTGACATTCTTCGCACCCTAGTTCTTTAAGTGCCTCGTTTGCATATTCTGTTACGATCGTCTGTGTATCAGCATAATCACATCCTCTATCTAAAATGCCCTCAATTTCTTCGATTGTTTTCTTTGATATTTTCGCCATTTTTCTACCTCCGCTTAAATTCTAATTAATCCGCATAAGACAAATCATCTTTGATAAATTCTACAAACTGCTCTTCAAATTCTCCCATCGAAGATATGTCGAATTCATCATCTCCAAGTTCTAAAAAGGCTAATAATTCTGCCTTTAATGTTTCACTGTCCAAATTTTTTAAAAAATCCATACTCGTACCTCCATTAAATTCTAATTTAACTACGCAAACCGGAGCTGTCCGGTCTGCTCTTATTTAACAGTATTGCTTCTGATTTATAAGAGAATGAATTACTTTTTCAACACTCTCCCAGCTTTCACTTTTTTCATGTTTGCCAATTTCATCTCTCCACTTAATTTTAAATTCTTCAGCGCATGTCTCGTATCCATGTAGTCCGTTTCCATATAATGGCCAGCCAGCACCGCCTACTCCGTATTCTTTTTTTATTCGATACATTCTTTCTTTTTGTGTCAAATTTTCTTTATACAGTTTAGCAATTCTTTCTTTCCCACCAGTAAATCCAGTACCATACAAGACTGCTTCTTCTAAATACAATTTTACTGTGTTCGATGCATTCTGTTCATTAAACATATCAAATAGATTTATTTGTCCTTCACACTGGTTCATGGCATCACCTCAGGCATAAAATCAGATAATCGCATTTGTGCCATTTCTGCATCTAATCTCTTTTTGGACAAATTATAATAATGCTTGTCCAGTTCAAAGCCAACATATGGATGGTTGGTTCTGTAGCATGCTATCAAGCTACTAGCACTTCCTACATGTGTGTCAAGGATAATGTCTCCGGGCTTTGCATAGCGGTTCAGAATCCATTCATATAGTGCCACTGGTTTTTGTGTAGGATGAATACGGTTTTCTTTGTGTTTCATATTTTGCTGAAGCATTCCGTTCCACCTATATTTAATCTTCCTTACTGCAGTACTGAACGAAGTCCATGCAAGTTCACAATCAGCAAAATCATTATTTCCATTATCTTTATCCCAAACAATCCAACAACTACTATTAAACGGCATTTTGCTTATAAAATGATTTGCTCCCCAAATAATCTGATTTTTTGACACTCTAAACAGTTCATTGAAATATTTTTCGTTTGGTGGTTTTATATCCATTCCGCTAAAACTCTTGTAATCTTTTGCTTTTGCTAGGTTACTTCTTGTATGGTTTTTATCTCCATTTTCTCCAATCCCATACGGTGGATCTACAATCGCAAGGTCAAAGTAACCATCCGGGAACTCTTTCATCCCATCCATACAATCCATGTTGTAATATCCAAAATCCATTACGGCATCACCCCCGGAATATCCTCAAAACTAATCTGATTATCTCGTTCAAAGACAATCATCTCATTTTTGGCTCTCTGATAAAAGTTGCGGTCAATCTCAAATCCGAATACACTTCTACCGATCTCTGCGTCTGCTCTTAATGTACTACCGCTTCCACAACATGGATCTATCACAACATCGCCCGGATCAGTAAAAATTTCAATCAAACGCTTTAGTACTGCTACTGGCTTCTGTGCTGGATGGATTTTCGGAATATCTTTCCCGTCCTTTTCCCATGTAAACCAATTAAAAACCATTTTCCCAGTGCCCCGAATCGTCTTGCCGTTTTCATCGAACTGTGCGCCATTTCTGAACTTCGGAAGTTTGTCTCGATAGAATATAAGTGCATATTCTGTCGCTCCCACAACACGCATGTTTGCCTTTAGAACCTGCGGACTGTAATTTTTAACGAATATAAGTGGTATGTAGTGAATGAATCCATGCTTTCGTGCGGCATCAATCAGTGTAGTCATCTGTTCAAATGAGCAGAACACGATCATGCATGGTGCATCTGAACTTCTCCCACGGCTTCCGGCTTTCTTCGGTTCCTTTTTAAGCATCTTGCTGCAAAAATGGAAATACTCATACAGATTAAAGTTAAAATCTGAATTAAACGCTGCTTTTCCTGCAAGCTTGCTTTCTCCATTCTTGTTATCTCCACCGTTGTACCACATGGGATTACTGCCGTAGAAGTTCTTACCTACATTGTACGGCACGTCAGCAATTATAAGTTGCGCCGGTGCTATGGCGTATTTCTTATAATTCTGCATTGAGTCTCTATAAATTTCACATTTTAATTTCTTCATATTTTCCAAAAGGAACCCGATATATCGTTGCCCCGGCCGGAGGTTCGGCTCCTTTCTGATATTCCGTGCACATATCTACAATAGCGCACTTTAAATTTATTTATGTTGCGTTTTATGCAACAAATTCATCGTTTTATTGCTTTTAAACCATTCAATCTAACGGCAAACCTCTCACTCCTTTTTTATTTCAAAATTTCATCTAAACAGGCATTCCAACCTACGCTCTTTGCATCTGTCCAAAAGTTACTTATGTAGTGATTTTTGTTATGATTAATTTCTCTTTTCTCCGGCAGTTCCCGGAGTGGACACATATCATGCCGTTTCTGCGTGAATGTGCCTTTTGAATTTCTGTATTACACCTAGTGCTTGCATTATGTTCTAAAATATCTGAGCTCTTCTCTATCTCTTCATATTCTTTTTTATCCATCCTTTTCACACTCCTTCCGGCTTTTCGCACCGCTCAAATTCGATTACCCAAACCCACGGATTCGCATCCCAGCCGTAGCGGTCAAGGTCGGATTTCTTGATGGTGCTTTCCCATAACCATGCGAATTGCTCCCTTGCAATTCCATATTCCTTATCAACTTCTGTTCCATAATTCTTTTCACTATATCCGATATCTTCATAAAAAAGGTTTCCGACACCTTCATTTTCAGCGTCTTTTGGTGTAATCTCCTGCAATCGCTCCACTCTCACATTCGTAACCTTAAGCCAGATGCGTGCGGCTTCTTTCGGCATGTGGATGGATGGTTTCCACTTTGTAACATCGGCAATGTCATTTCTTTGCCAATCTTCGTAGTAATAGTATCCGTTCGGCGCCTTTTTCCATGTTTCCCGGACATACAGGATATCGCCCGACTCGCAAGGCAACTTAAAAAATTTCTCTCCATACCCATCTGCAAATGTACCTCTACACGATATGTACCCTTTAGGTGTAAAAGCGGTATATCCCCATACTGCATCATCAGGAATAAAGCCTTTTACAATTCTTCTCGTTGCATCTTTTCTTCCGTCCAGAATCGCCCGAACCATCTCTGTATTGAATAAAATCGGTTTAATTGACATCTGTCGCACCTGCCTTTCTCCGTGTCTCTGCCCTGTGTTTTGCATCATACTTGTTATGGCATTTCTGACATAACGCTCTAAGATTGTTGTAATCGCAATTTTCCGGTGTATGGTCTAAATGCGCTATTGTCAGGACAACCTTTGAGCCGTTTTCGCGGATAGCATAATTCTCAATTCCACAAAATTCACATTTGTTATCCGCTCGCTTGAGAATGTCTTTTCGAATATCCTTCCAGTTTACCGGATATCTTTTCTTATTTTCTGGTTTAATTGGCATCTACTCCGCCACCTTTCACAATCTCAATTACCCGTTCTAATACTTCAACGGCTCTCCTTGCTTGAAATTCTTCCGTGACAGTTCCGTTTTTCTGCTCGTACTTAATCATCCTCTTATGCAGATTCTTTTTCTCTTCCAACTGCTTCACAACCGCATCCACATCATAGGCGGTTGGCATGTCATTAATCACTTTTTTTACAGCATCGTAATCATCCATACTTTTAAGCATTCCGCTTAAATTATCCAAAATCTTACCTGCATCAATCAGTCTTCCCATCGTTCGCCCTCCTGTTCTTTTATCAGACAATAATTGTAAGCCATACATCCATCACAAGTCTGTCTTTGACATCCTTCCTCAAAATAATCCGCTCCATCTTCCATATATTCCGCTTCGCTCATTCCCCATCACTCCAATCCAATTTCTGACCACATTTCCAGCAATAACGAGCAGGAAGTGTTCCAGTTGACCACCCCATATACCTACAACATGCCTGACATGTGTATTTTGTAATCCCAGTATCTTCTTTTTCAGCAATAGCAGCTATCGGATTCTGACGTTCCATCGCCGCCCGGCACTCTTCCGGTGTGCCGATTGATTCATACTCTGCGCATTCTTCCAAGGCTTTTCCAATCGTTCCATGCTTTTTAACAAGCCAAACATACTTCATAGCTTCTTTTAATTCTTCCAGTGTACCAATCGCACGGTACTGCTGTACTTCTTCAAGCGCATTGATTGCCGTCTGCTTAGCTTTTATCGCCAAATCCCCATGTGCTTCAATCATATTTAAAACATTAATTGCTTCACTCTCCGTCATGGCTACACCTCCAACAGCTCCGGATTATCAATCATATTGCCAATCACTTCAAAATTCTCTGAATCAAAATCATCCAGTGTCTCATAATCGACACAGCCCGGCTCATTCGTACACCATCCGTTTTTATGCCACACGACACGCTTTCTCGTTTCATCTTCCGGAAACTCATTGTCGATATGTCCCGAAAAAATATCATTCTCCCAAATCAGCTTGCCGGTCTTATCCCTAATTCCGGTACACTGGCAGATGGTTTTTAAATCTACTCTATAATGACCAAATCCATCATCAATTTCTTTTATGGTTAGCGGAGAAATAAGAACCGAGTGCTCACCATAATTCCATTTTCCAACTCCGACACCTAACTGCTCATACGCATCTTGAATTATATAAGCTTCAAAAGGCTCTGCATTATGTGCATATCTTCTCATAAAGAGAAACCCTTCTGTCCATTCTCCGTTATCAATCCGCTTTCCACGGAATAAATATCTATCTTCCATGCTATTCCTCACTTTCTTCCTTAAGCCAATCCAAAACACATGATTTGCAAGCCTCTTCAGGATGAGAACATTCCTCTACGCCCATGTGTTCTATGCAACTTCCAAATAATACTTCTGCCAACTCCTCATCCGTCATGCTTCTGATCCGGTCTGCATTGGTCTGTGGCTTCTTAGCCATGCTTTTCATACACTCCATCATATTTCTACCTCACTAAATCCATCGTTTTAACAGATATCCCTTTAAATTTCCCGGTGCGACAATACTCTGCGGTATCAAAAAACATAATGCATCCATCGTCTTTTCCTGTATCGTCACTTCCTGTAAGTGCTATGCTTACGCCATTTCTTACCAATGTATTTTTTAACAACATCAGTACTGCTTCTATCTCCTGCTTGGTTTCATTTGTCATTTCAACTGTACCCTCTTCTTTCTACCTTTCTTCTCAAACTTGTCGCACATCCCAATCGGGCATCCACGCCTTAATCCGGTCTTTGAATAATATCCACACATAATCTCTGTCTGGCTGTGATTGTACGAATATTTACATTTCCGACAGTATTTTACGCTTGTCTTTGTCATCTCTCCCATGTTAATAATCCTTATTTCACCGCTTAATTTTTATTTTATATTTCCACTCGTTATCATCTTTTCAATGATTTCCTCCTGCATCCGCTCTGCGATATGATCCCGGACTGATTCCTCTGGAAATGCGATCTGATATGTCCGCTCCTTAATCCGGTTCGTGATCCGGTCATCGTAGGATAGCTTGTCCAGCGGATCATTACTCGTGAAAATCGTTACCTTCTGGTTTATGTACCGCTCGTTGATAATCTGATACATTTTATCGTTGATCCATGCCGCCGGTGCTTCCACACCAAAATCATCAATGATCAAAATATCCGTTGTGGAAAGCGCATCTAAAAGCTGGCTTTCACTGCCTGCTGCATCCCTGCGCCATGTATTCTTGATTTCCTGCAAGATGGTCAGTGATACTGCAAATTTGACTGTGTATCTTTTCATCAGTTCATTTGCAATCCCGGCAGCGATCCTCGTCTTACCGCTTCCCTTTGTCCTCGACCAGATATACAGTCCCATGCCTCTTTCCTTCTGACTCTCGAAATCATCCAGATAAGTTTTTATGATTTTACATGCATCTGATACCATCTTTTTACTTTCCTGCTTCCTGTACACATCCATTCGAAACGATCTCAGATCCATCCCACGGAATGCCTCCGGTATATCTGCGAATCGCAACCGCCTTGACATGACCGCTTTCTCACGGCATTTACACGGTACTGCTATTTCAACTCCGTCTTTTATTTTCAAAATCCACTCCCGACCTTCGCAAATTGGACACACATCAGAATCCCTGGAAGTCTCCGGTGTCTCCGCATTCCTGCATAAGTTCGTTGAGTGATTTTTCATGCGTTCCAGTATCTTTTCCAACTGGTCCATCGTTCTCTCCTTTCAGATACTGCATAAACAAGTTCTCTCGTAAAAAGTTCTCCGGCTTTTTAATATACCGCTCTGCTGTTTTCTCCCGTCTGCATATATCTGCATAATTCTGTGCGGCCAATACCAGATCATCTTCCGGTACACCAGCCAGTACCGCATTGCAGTATTCTGTTTCAACAAGACATCCAGTACACCGTTTCGGATAGGCCGCGGCAAACTCTCCGAATTTTTCCACGGGGGATATAGGGGGTGTATTTTGTTTATGTTTATGTCTTTGTTTATTAATAGGTTCACTTTGTGGTTCAAACTGTGGTGCAATTTGCAGTTCACTTTGTGGTTCAAACTGTGGTGCAATTTTACTGTAATTTTGAACCACAAGACTATTTATTTTATATTGTGCTGCAAGATTCCCACCGCGCGATTTCCATTCGATGAACCCATCTGTAGCAAGCTTGTTTCTCGCTCTCTTTAACGCTGATGCATTTAATCCAGACCGAAGTCCAAGGACTGACGAGGCTACCGTAAACGTATCTGGCCACCCTGCCTTATTCGCTATGGACATTAACGCATGCCATAAGGCGATTGCAGTGTTGGGCTGCGGGTTTAGTTCGAGCCTGTCGTAAAATGCTTTTATCTCAGCTAAATAGTTCAAGTTTCCACCTCCCGAATGAGGACTTCAATCCGTGGATTTTCAGCGTCTACACGAAAGTCATCAGAGAATCCGCAGATTTGCTCCCATCCATCATTTTTTAATACGTGGCAGTTAACTAATGCATCCTGGATCACTTTTCTTCCGAAAGATGATATATTGTCAAGATCACGCCTTTTATTCTTTTCCACCCACAGATATTCCATAAATACTTTTTTGTTGATATTTACGTCTCTCAGGCATTTTCTGATGTACACAGAAACAATATCTTCATTCTTCTTTTTCATCTCTCCGCCTTTATATCTGCTCGCCTTATCCGCACGGATGAAATCATTCAGATTATCCAGTCTCCCTGGAATGATTAGTAAGTATTCCAATCTCACGCCACCTTTCAAATGTCATTTTCATCGAGAGTCGCTTCTTTAGCACAGCTCTCGCTCTATGTAGATCTTTTGCAAGATATTCTTGAAGTTCTTTCTCATCCACCGGATCACCGGGGACTGGTCTGTAATAACCATTACCAACGTTAATAATACAGTCACCTTCGTTGTTCGCACTCTCGACCATTTTCCGAAACTTTCTGTCTTTTACTGGGTTGGACATTCTAGCCAGTGGCTCTTTGTGTCCATAGGGAATATCGTTGATCGTCTTCATTAATCCCCTTTCTTCTCCGGGGTTAGTCCCGGAGATAATAACCAGCTTCCAATAATTCGTGATATATTATTTTCTGCATGAATAGGTTTCTTTCTGCCATTTGGCAAGGTGTTCCAACCCTATAACCACGACTTTCCAAAAATACTTCTGAACTCTTCTCTTGTACCGTAATGAGATTCATAATATTCCTGCGCCATAGTTTTTAATTTCAGATCAATTTCTTTTGCATTTGCTCCCCTCTGCGCTCCGTTAGGATGCAGATCTGGTCTGAGTGGAATAACAAAACCATACTTTTCACTATTTTTACGGTTTGAACTGCCAAAGATATGATGTCTTTCCACTGGGTATGTGCCGGTAAAATAACAGTGATCCATATCATCCGTGAACACGCTCCAAAGCTTTTTGCTCATGTTCCCCACTCCTGTTTCATTCGTTCCAATTCATCCGGTGTAGCTGTCTCAATTCCAAGTTCCTTTGCTTCTTCAACAATCCGGTCTATAAAGTGGCTCATTTCGACAGTATCGTATTCGCTAGATCCTTTAATCATCAGATACGAAGCAAATTTCCCATTGTCTTTAATATATTTCCAATGACCATCAACCTTTGACATGTCAACTGATTTTTTTACTGTAATCGTGATATATCCGTCTTCATCTTCATAGAACGCTCCGTATTTCTGCAACATTTCCTCATAGACTTCATCCTTGCTGGAATAGATGTCTTTGCTATTGGCAATCTTGGTCATGAGCACCCATGCATAAGCATTTGCATCAAGACTTCTTTTCTGACGATACTTAACTGCTTTGATCTGCAATAAATCATCAGATTTTAAATGCTCAATCTGCTTGGCTGCCGAAGCATCAACCTCAAAGGTGAGGATGATGCCTTGTCCATTGAGTGTCCGGCTTGCTCCGGTCAGTTTTCCTGTAGTCTCCATAAGCTACGCTTCTTTCTTTGCAACAGCTTCTTCCAGCTTTGTTTTTAACGCTGTGTACTGCACTTTTGTCAGTGTGATAAACGATTCAATCTTATACTGGCTTAACAGCTTCTGTTCATTGACATTTGCCTTTCTGATCAATTCTGTGATGATCTGAAATTCTTCCTCGCTGATCAGATCATTTATATTTTCATCTTTCAGTGCTCTGCTTTTCCCATATAAGAAAATTGCCTTTGTCTTATTATCAACAACTTTCAGATATGAGATTTTTCCATCTTTATACTCGATATCCTCAACTTTAAAGCTGTCATACGTGGTTTTTTTCCCATTTTTATCTGCAAGATTAATCTGGTCTGCTTTCATCCATATAAAAGGTGCAGTGTATAATTCTCTGCCGATTCCCCAGTTAAAGCCAGCTCTCTTGAAGCTGTCAGAAGCCTCGCCTTTTTCTCCTTCGGTATAAGATTCCGTTCCGCAATCCCATTTCCATACCCAGATTTCTTTGACTGTATCCCATATGCCAATACCTGCATACATGTTGCCTTTGATTTCCTTATGGTCTCTCTGCCAGTTCATTTCCCCTACAGTTTCATCTAAGATGTTCATATCACAGCGTGCATTTTTATACAGCAGGATGGAACAGCCTTTATCAGAAACAGTTGCTACTCTTGCTTCAATTTCATTTGCCCTTAATTCTCTAAATTTCATTTCTACCTCTCAATCTGTCACATAAACTCTCATGTCATCTAAACATCTGTCACAGTAATAATCTCCTCTAATCTGTACTGCTGTATCATCCTGGATGTGTTCACCGCAACATATACATTTTGGTCTACGCTCAAGCCATTCGCCTTGATTCCAATCTCTGTCTTTCCACAAATCGTAACTATCATTCATATCTGTGAGAAAATCCCTCCCCATCATCGTCTGTGTCGGTAATCAGCTTTCTTGTACCATATACGAATTCACCATGAATACTTCCATCGGTATGCCATGACACTTCACCGGCTTCTATGTCTAAATCTTCCAGTGTTCTTTCAAATTCATCCAGTGCATCCTTGAGTATTCCCAAATCCTTCCATGTCAAACTAGGCGCTGCCATTTAAAAATTCCTCCATTTCCATCTGTCTGAAATCTGTAGATAAAACCATGCATCTAACAGCTTTCTCTCGCTGTTGCTTCATGTACTGCTCGTCCCGGCATTCTTCACACATGTTTCCTTCGCCGGGATCTAAACTACATCCACAGATTCTGCATTTTCTGTAAAACATAAAATCACGCTTTCCAAAAATTTAACTATGTGTTACAATAAACGCAGAAATACTTTTGTATTCCTACGGTTAATAGCACCAGTTCTCGCCAAAGAATGTTATGGTGCTATTTTTCTTTTTCACTGAGTAACCATCCTTTCATTTGATGGTAAAGCGGTATGTATCCTTCAGCGTCAACCTCAATATGAAAATCCGTTGCCACATTTGCAATAATCATGCCGACCGCTATATACTCGACATTCGGATTTTCCTCACCGCTTACGCATTGAGCATTTGTCACTTTGCCACCTCCTCAAATTCCCCAAGGAACTCAACATCAGTGTCAAGCTTGTCCTTCCGGCGGATCATGTAAAAGTATGCTTTCCGCTTTTCTTCCCGGCGGTTCTCCACATCCAAGATCACAACTCCAATAAGTGCAACCACCGCACCAAGAGCCATAGCGATCAGCAGAAAAACATAATACATTCCATCCGCATCGAGCATTCCACCCAGAAACATGATTCCAAGCCCTACCGCTATAAAAACTTTACCGATCTGCTTCATTCTTCATCTCCTTTCCACACATATCCAGTATTGAATACATGGAAAACAGGTTTAAAAACAACATTAAAGAATTGGCTGCCTTTATCTCACAGTTTATTTCTTAATTCGAACAGTAGGCGGTTCTTTCAGCACATTGTTTAATCCATAATTAGCACAGATGATATGCTTTGAAAGAACCATGTGAATTTTAAAACCCTCTCCGCCAGTACACGATATCGCAAAATAATCACAGCCATCTCCGAAATTAACACCATTCAGCTTGAATATTTTCTTTTCTGTATTGACTTCTAATGTCTTAATTTCCTGCGGCACTCCTGCAAGAATTTCTTCAAAATTTCCCATTTCTTCTCTACCTCTCATCCAATAGATATAAAAACTTTTGCTACATTTTTCATGATGCCTTGTCCTTAACTACAAGCTTAATTCCTTCCTGCCTTTCGTAAATCTCTAACAGAATGTCCATAATCTTGGCTTTCCTCTCTGGTGTAATTTCCATGTCTGCTTTGTTCATGTAAATCTCCTTTCTCATTATTTAACGCTCCCACACATGGCAATCTGCTTGTCAAGTTCCGCCTGTTTCTTTGAGATTGCCATACCATCCGCAACACCGAGAATGTAGTTGAAGCTCACTTTGTCCAGCTGTGATACTGTTTCAGCTAATCTTGCAAGGGCCTTTTCCTTTTCTTCGTTCATCTGCTCACTTCCTTTCGTGTTTGTATTACCTTGTGTGATTATAATATCATACGTAGTTTGTATTGTCAAACATTTTTTAATTTTTTTGTTTGACATTGTGTGATTTTTGTATTATTATACTAGTGGGAGGTGATAATAAGTGGATGAGCAAATAAAACAGTTGAGAAAATCGCTTGGAATGTCACAAGAAAAGTTTGCTAAAGAAATTGGTTTAACTAAAAATTTCATATCTTTAGTAGAAACTGGTCAAAGAAATCTATCAACCCAGTCGATCAAACTTATTTGTCGATTGTTTGATGTTAATAAGGAATGGCTCGAGACCGGAAAAGGCGAAATGTTCATTCAAAAGACAGAGAATGAAAAGATAGCTGAATTTCTTGCAGATGTTCTGAAAGCCGGGGAAGACGACCAGCGGTACAAATTCATAACCGCTATATCACAACTGGATGAAGACGAATGGAACACAATCCAGAAGATGGCAGAAATGTTTGTGAAGAAGTAAAAAGAAAGACAAGGGCAATGCGCAAACCCTTGTCTTTTTCTTTTATCTTAAAAACCTCTTTATAAATGCATATATGGTTCGGAGATCATCCTCGTCCATGCACTTCTCTATTAATTCTATTATTTTCTCTTTAAGCTCTCCCATATCCAATACCACCTTTCTATTTGATACATAAAGTATACGAACGTATGTTCGAAAAGTCAATAACGCATCCATTTGTTTTTTATCCTAACCTTTCATTTTGCAAAAAAATGTCATAAAATAATGACAAAAATGTATTGTTTTATAATCATTTTGCTTTATAATGATGATATCAAAAGAAAGGAAAGGTATAAACGTATGGAACAAAACACAAAATTTTGTAAGCATTGTGGAGAGAAGATTGATATTGATTGCGTAGTGTGCCCTAAGTGTGGAAAACAAGTTGAGGATATTAAGAATTCAACCCCTGAAAGTATAATTATCAATAATAGTGCTAATTCTTCTTCTAGTTCTGCAGCTCCTGTTTATTCAAAAGCACCAAAAGCAAAAAACAAGTGGGTTTCATTCTTTTTGTGCTTGTTTTTAGGATGGTTGGGAGTTCATAAATTCTATGAAGGGAAAATTTTATTTGGAATTTTATATTTATTAACTTTTGGTTTATTTGGTGTTGGAGTTGTAATTGACCTTATATTAATTATATTGAAGCCAAATCCATATTATGTATAAAAATTATGCCCCTCTATTAATGTGAGGGGTTTTTTAAGGGAGTTAAAAATGAACATAGCAATTTATCCAAGAAAATCAAAAAAAGATGATAATTCAGAATCAATGGAACAGCAAATAGACGATTGCAGAAAGTACATTAATAAAACTTACCCTAATGCAAATATAATCGTTTATTCTTGTGATTATGCAATCACAGGGCATAGCACGGAAAAAAGAAAGGACTTTCAGCGCATGATGGATGATGTCAGAGCTGGAAGAATCAATGCAGTTGTTATTATGAGATACGATCGTATAGCAAGAAATATGAGAGATTTCTGTAACCTATATCACGACATGGAAAGCGCAGGATGCAACTTGATATCAGTAAGTCAGCAGATCGATACTTCCACGCCATACGGAAAAAACTTCATGTACCAGATGGCAAACATGGCAGAATTAGAATGGGCGGTTATATCTGAGCGATACAAAGACACCGCAGCTTATAAAATCCGTGAAGGGAAAGCTTACACTGGTAGAGTGCCTATAGGATTCAAAATAGAGAAAATAGACGGTGTAAAGAAAGTCGTACATGATAATGAGGAACAGACAAGAGCTATATTTGATTATTTATTAGCAACCAAAAGCAAGCGAGGCACTGTTTTATGGGTACGTGAAAATTTAATTCCAGACTTCACACGTCACAAATTGGACACAATGATCAAATCAGATCTGTATATTGGAAAAGTAAGGGAAAATGATCATTTCTGTGAGCCTTATTTCACTAAAGACCAAATGGAAGAAATAAGAAGTGTCAATCAGATAAAATACGCTCCATCCGGTCATATATATTTATTCAGTGGATTATTCCGTTGTCCTATATGTGGCAGAAAAATGTCAAGTTTTTACAGTATAGACAGGAAGACCAAAAAGCACCGACAATATCAACGATGCTGGTTTGGTGGAAACGAGAAATTGCACAAAACAAAATTAGTGTCAGAAGCAAAAACAGAAAAATATCTTCTTGAAAATCTTGATGCAGCATTAAAAAATCTTGAATTTGATGTGAAAAAAGAAGCAGGTAAACCAAAGCGCAATTTGAATAAGAAACTTAATGATGCAATAGGGGAGCGTGACAGACTGAATTACCTTTTTGAAAAAGGTAGAATTGATATTCCAGAATACGAAAAGAAATACAGTATATTGTCTAAGACAATAAATTCAATAAGCAAAGAATTATCCAATAACAAGGTTGTAAAAATTGAAGAATTTAAAAAGCAGATACCTTCAGACTGGAGAGTCCTTTACAAACAACTAGATCAAAAAGGAAAACAAGAATTTTGGCATAGAATAATAAAAGAAATTTATTTGAATGAAGCCTTTGAAATTACTGGCTTTATATTTTATATCTAGGACTTGTACTAAACAGCTATTTCCTAAAGGAAAACGGAACTGTTTCTCTGCGCTGGCGAAATGGCTCGATGTCATGGTCACAACATGGTCGGCATAGCCTGCCGCCACACACATTGCGCCAAGCGACAATGATTCTCCGCACGTGCTGCATGCCCCGTATAGTCCGAAAAGCGGCACCTGAAAATCCAGCACGCCGAAAGATGTTGCGATCGTCTGTCCGAGAAGATCTCCCGCAAAAAGATACCGGATATCTTCTTTTTGCAGTCCTGCCTTGCCAACTGCCATGGTAAAAGCTTCCTTCTGCAGGGTGCTCTCTGCCTCCTCCCATGTGTTCTGTCCGAATTTGTCATCCTCTCCGATCACATCAAAATGAGCTGCCAGAGGACCTTCTCCCTCTTTTTTCCCAACAATGTTGGCTGTGCTGATAATAAAAGGAGCCTCTGTAAAACAGAGGCTCTGTTTTCCCTTCTGCATACTGATTCCACACTTTCTTTTTGTTTTAGTATGCATTCGGGGAACTTCTTTTATTCATTTTTTATAACATCATTGTAAATATTCGGCACCACATTCAAAAAAACCGCATCTTGGATGCTCGATTTATGCTCTTACTTTCTGAATTTCCTGTATCATAAGTGGAACGATCTCATAGAGGTCTCCGACGATTCCATAATCTGCCACTTCAAAAATTGGAGCATCTTCATTTGTATTTACTGCAATGATAAGTTCAGAGTCCTGCATTCCGGCTTTATGCTGGATTGCTCCTGAAATACCAAGTGCAACGTAGATTTTCGGACGTACTGTTTTTCCAGTCTGTCCAACCTGATGATCAGCGGTAAGCCAGCCGGCATCTGTAACGGCACGGGAAGCTCCCACTACACCGCCACCAAGTGCCTCTGCAAGCTGTTTTGCATATTCGATTCCTTTTTCCGGATTTTTGCTGATACCATTTCCGACAGAAACAATGACTTCTGCACCAAGCAGGTCAACCATTTTTCTGGATTCTTTTACAACTTCGATCACTTTTGTCTTCAAATCGCTGTCAGAAAGATTTACCTGTACTTTTTCGATTTCTACTGCATCTGCTTTTGTCTGGTCAAAAGGCGCTTTCTTCAAAACACCCGGACGGACAGTTGCCATACACGGACGGAATCTTGGGCAGATGATAGTAGCCATCATATGTCCGCCGAAAGCCGGACGTGTCATTTTCATATTTTTGTCTTCCATATCAAACTTTACAGAATCAACATCAATCGTAGATGCCTCTCTTAAAAAGTCTGTATAGATATCCATATTAATATCCAGATGTGTACAGTCTGCACAAAGTCCTGTATGTAATCTTGCTGCAACACGAGGTCCTAAATCACGACCGATATTCGATGCTCCAACAAGGAATACCTCTGGTTTTTTATCCATGATCACATCACAGATCACTTTTGTATATGCGTCTGTTGTATACACGGCAAGTCTCTCATCCGATGCTACAATAATTTTGTCTGCACCATATCCGCCAAGTTCTTTTGCTGCACTCTCGATTCCGTCTGCGCCAAGTAAAAGTCCGACGAGTTTACAACCGCGCTCATCTGCAAGTTTTCTTCCTTCACTGATAAGTTCAATATCCGTGCTCATAAGCTTGCCTTCACGCTGCTCACAGAACACCCAGATATCGCTGAATTCTTCTATTGCTGCACTATTAAATGCCATATCTTTTTCCTCCTTAGATTACGTGCTTTTTGGCAAGACTTTCTGCCAGTTCTTTTACCATTTCTTCATTGGAACCCTGTAACACTTTTCCTGCACCCTTCTGTGGTGGTGTAAAAGAACGGAAAATATTAGTAGGGGAACCTTTTAATCCGATGGTTGTCGGATCGATTAACGGTTCATCTTTTAAAGCCTCATAATCTAATACGGTAAATGGTTTTTTATAACACTCTAAGATTCCCTTTACCGTCATGTAACGTGGCTGGTTTAATTCTTTCACACATGTGATAAGACATGGTGTGGAAACCTCAACTGTCATATATCCATCCTCTAAAAGACGTTTTACAGTAAGTGTATTTCCGTTTTTGTGGATTTCGGCTGCATAAGTAACCTGTGGGATATTTAATTTTTCTGCAATCTGTGGTCCTACCTGAGCGGTATCTCCGTCAATTGCCTGACGTCCACAGAAAATAATATCTTCCGGTCCAACTCCGAGATTGGATAATCCACCTGCGATAATCTGTGAAGTTGCAAATGTATCAGAACCTCCAAATTCACGTCCCGAGATCAGAACTGCATCATCTGCTCCCATTGCGATACATTCTCTCAACATTCCTTCTGCTGGTGGTGGTCCCATGGAAACAACTGTAACCTTTGCACCTGTTTCATCTTTTAATCTTAACGCTGCTTCTACTGCTGCTAAATCGTCCGGGTTTGTGATAGTTGCCATTGATGCACGATCAAGCGTACCGTTTGCGTTTACAGCAACTTTTCCGGAAGTATCCGGAACCTGCTTTACACATACATATATTCTCATTTCAAATTCTCCTTTTCAAACGATTCCGTACTTTTTATTTTAACAGACTTCTTGAGATGACGATCTGCTGTACCTGACTGGTTCCTTCATACAATGTCATGACGCGTGCATCTCTGTAAAGTCTCTCTACTTTGTAATCCTTGATAAATCCATATCCACCATGAATCTGAATTGCTTTTGCACAAACACGGTTTGCCATTTCAGAAGCATAGTATTTTGCCATGGAGCACTGTGTGGAAGCATCTTTTGCATCCATGTCTTTTGCCTGTGCTGCACTGTAAATTAAGTTTCTGGCTGCTTCGATCTCAGTTGCCATATCTGCGAGCATAAAGCTTACACCCTGGTTGTAGCTGATCGGTTTACCAAACTGTTTTCTTTCTTTTGCATAAGCAATGGCCTCTTCTAATGCTCCCTGGGCGATGCCAAGGGACTGTGCTGCAACACCAAGACGACCGCCATCAAGTGTTTTCATTGCAACTGCATAACCTTTGTCTAAAGGTCCTAACAGATCACTCTTATGTACGCGGACATTCTCAAAAACAATATCACTTGTCGGATAACCGTTAATTCCCATCTTAGGTTCTGGTTTTCCACAGGAAACTCCATCTAAATGCATATCTACGATAAACATGGAAATTCCTTTTGCACCTTTTAATTCCGGATTTGTTCTTGCGTATACGATCGCATAATCAGCAATCGGTGCTCCGGAAATAAAGCATTTACGTCCGTTTAATACATAGTAATCTCCGTCTGCTGTTGCTCTTGTTATCATGCTTCCCGGATCAGAACCTGCTCCCGGCTCTGTCAGTGCAAACACAATATGTTTTTCACCTTTTGCAGCAGGAGTTAAGTATTTTTCAAGCTGCTCCTTATTGCCGCATTGTAATAATGGACCACCACCAAGAGAGTTCGGTGTATTGGCATAAATTGCAAGTACCGGGCATACGCGGGCAAATTCCTCATTCATAAGTGCGTATGCAAGATAGTCACCACCCTGTCCGCCATATTCTACCGGGATTTTTGTTCCTGCAAAACCATATTTTGCAATCTTTTTCCAGATGTCCCAGTTAAATCCACCTTCTCTGTCTAACTGCTCCTGAATTTCTGTTGTAAATTCAGTTTCCGCAAAATTGCGGAAGTTCTTTCTCATCAGTTCATGTTCCTTTGAAAGAATCATTTTTTACCTCCTTATAAAATATGCGTCAAACCGCATAAATCTATTTATTTGCGAGTGCAAGCACTCTCATTCTCTCTTTTAACTCACCTATTTTTATCTTGTTGCTCGAATTTACCGGAAGTTCTTCAAAAAACTCGATATACCGTGGAACTTTATATGCCGCAAGATATTTGCTGCAGTGCGCTGTAATCTCTTCCTTTGTCAGTTCACAGTTTTTTCTCAAAACAATGCACGCCGCTATTTCTTCCTGCAAAACTGCCTGTGGGACACCGACAACCTTAACATCCCGCACCTGCGGAAACATCCGGATACATTCCTCTATCTCCACCGGGCTTATATTTTCTCCACCACGGATGATCATTTCCTTGATTCTTCCGCTTATGTGTATCCTGCCACTGTCATCTACGAATCCAAGGTCTCCGGTATGAATAAAACCATCCTCGGTCAATGCCTCCCTGGTGGCTTCCTCTCTCCTGAAGTACCCTTTCATCACATTAAATCCTCTGACACCGATTTCACCCTTGCAGGAAAAAACTCCCTGTGTGCACACAGCATTTCTCTTATCTCCGATAAGACTTGTATAGTGGATATGTGACTCCCCGGTCTCCTCTCTTCCAAGGATCCTTCCATCTGGTTTTAAGACATCACAATGATAAATATTCTGATTTCCCTCTAAATCCCAGACACACACCTCGATAAATGGAATAATGAACCCTGCATTGTCACATTTCTGTTCGATTGTCTCATCATATTCAGAAAAGCTGATTCCCGGTGAAGTCTCAGTCTGTCCGTAAGACATCTGGAGTTTCTCCATACCAAGTTTTTCGCAGATCATTTTATAATCAGATGCCGAAAGCGGGGAACCTGCGATAATTCCAGATTTTAAACTGTTAAGCTTAAATTCCTCAAAATGCCTGTTGTGCACCATGGCAAGAAACATCGAAGGAACACCGTTTAAAACGGTACATCCATGATTGTCGATTCCCTCAAGTGCATTAATGGTCCTATAATACTTCATAACATACAGGCAGCTTCCGCAGATCACACTTGCAAGCAGACAGCTTGTCATTCCAAAACAGTGAAAAAGCGGAACCATCACACAGATTTTATCATCCTTTTCCCAGTGCATTGCCTTTGCAGTAAACATGGCATCATTCACAAGATTATAATGGGTAAGTAATACACCCTTTGGAAGAGCGGTTGTTCCCGAAGTAAACAACATACATGCGGTATCTTTACAATCGGGAAGCTGCTTTAACTCATAAATTCTTTGCTTCTGTGCCTCTGTCAGTTCCTCTGCACCTTTTTTCATAAAATCAATGGCAGGTTTCAGTTCGATCGGAATTGTCTGTTTTAAATTCGGTGTTGTGGAAATATCCACATCCGCAAGTATCTCTGTCAGATCTGCATTTTTGAATTCCTCTCCATAAAACAGATACTCTACATCTGAATAAGATATTATTTTATGAAGCTCATCCGCTAAATACCCCGGATTGATCAAAACGGCTGTCGCACCTATCTTCTGCAGTCCAAGGAATACAATAATCCACTGAAGATTATTACCACACCAGATTCCGGCTCTTGTTCCTCTTTTTATTCCAAGGAAATCAAACCGCCATACAAGCCAGTCAGATAACCTGTCTAACTCGTTCCAGGAAATTCTCTCTTCCTCAAACTCAACGGCAGGAGCATCTGGCGTAAGACTTACTCTGTATTCAAAACATTGTGCAATTGTCTTTTCTAATAATCTGTCACTTTCTAAAATATTGTTTTGTTCCATATCTGCCTCTTGTTAACTTGTCGACAAGTTTGATACATTTATCATAGCAGTACACCGGCAATTTGTAAAGTAAAAAAGGCATTTCTTTTATCAGTTTCTATGACCTTTTTGTCTGGAAATCAATAAACGAAATGCCTTAAAATTAGTTTTTCTTTTTTATAATGGCTTATCTTACTTCATCATCAATTGGCTCTACTTTCAATGCGATCATAGCAATTAATCCTGCTGCTGCGATCACTGCCATAGCTGCATATGCCATCCAGTAGCTTACATTGTGTCCGATAATGAATACAACTGTGATGCCGACACCAGTCATCAGTGAATTAAGTGGCTGAATGACACGGAAAGCATTCTGGAAATCATATCTTCCCCAAATTGCAGATGTACAGGAAGCCATCAGGTTTGAAGATCCTCCTAACATACAAGCTAAGATTGGAAGTGAGATAAAGTGTAATGGGCGGATGGATGTAAGATTAAATACAACTGCGATAAGTGCTGCTGCATTTACGATAACTCCAGCCTTCTTTGTTCCAAATCTGACGTCTAACCAGCCGACGATCATGGAACCCGGAATTGCAAGTACACCGGAAACAGCAAGCATTACCATAATAGTTCCCATATCATAACCCTGCTCAAGGAATTTTCCTACAAAGTTTGACATAATTCCCATGGAAAGGAAACCTGTTGCTCCTACTGCAACCCATAAAACCCACATACGTCCCGTCATAAGACATTTCTTTACAGTCCATTTTGATTTTTTTAAATATTCAAGATTTTCTTTATGTTTCTTCTTTTCTGTTTCAAAATCAAATTCTTTATTGTTGTCCGGATATGCCCCAACTTCTTCCGGGAAGTCTCTTACTACAAGTAAAATCACTACTCCAAGAACAAGTGCAATGATTCCTACAATTCTAAAATACATCTCCGGATGTCCTGTTCCTGCAAACATTCCACAGAAATTAGCTGTTGTAGCAGCAGAAAGTGGAAATCCTGCGGTTGCAATACCAAGTGCTGCACCTCTCTTGGTTGGGAACCAGTAAGCAAGTACCTGATAGCTTAAAAGCATTGCAGATGCCAGCGTACATGCATAACAGACAAAGTATCCAATCGCAAAAACCGGAAATGTCTTTCCTGTTGACCAGATAATTGCAAAAATACCTGTAATGAACATGGAAACTGACCACATCTTAGATGCTGTTGAAACTGACATCAATTTTCCCCAGATGATTGAGGTAATAATGCCTACAAACGCTGCAATGGTTGGAAGCGTTGCAATTGCATTTGCATCAATCTGGTAAATTCCGGCGTATGCATCCGGCATTACATTGATCATGTCTGATGTAAGTGCGGAATACATGTAGCATGATAAAAATGAAAGGATTACCATCAGAAATCCCCTGCCTCCAAGATTGAAGGCACCTGTTTTTTTGTTGTTCATAAAAACCTCCTAAAACATCCTCTAGTATTTTAAAGATTGTCATTTTTTTAACAACCTTATGTAGAATATTGTAAACTAGTTGACAAGTTTTAGCAAGTTTTATTGTGCATTTTGCTTATACCTTTATTTGTATATGTTCAATAATTATAAGTTATAAACAAAAGCAAAAAAAATTTCTATCCTTTGATTTTATCATATGCTGCCAACGCAGCTCCTAATGCGCCCATGTACTGCGCATCTTTTACCTGGATAACTTCTCTGCCGAGTTCTTTTGCAAGTGCATTCCTTACACCACCGTTTTTTGCAACACCACCGCTCATACAGACTTTATCTGTAATTGCAGTTCTCTTTGCAAGCGCAGCGGTTCTCTTTGCTACCGATGAGCAGATTCCCGCCACCAGATCGCTTAAGTCCACATTGTTTGAAAGCTGCGAGATCACCTCGGATTCTGCAAATACAGTGCATGTGCTCGATATGCTGCATGGATGTTCTGATTTTGCTGCATACTGTTCCAGCTCGCTTATATCAAGCTGCAGGATTCCAGCCATGACATCCAAAAAACGTCCGGTACCAGCTGCACATTTATCATTCATAACAAAATTAGAAATTGTTCCATTGGAAGAAAGCAGAATCACCTTCGCATCCTGTCCTCCAATGTCAATGATCGTACGGCACTCCGGCTCCATAAAAAAGACGCCTTTTCCATGACAGCTTAATTCACTCATTTCAGCATCTGCAGCCGGATATGTTTTTCTTCCATATCCGGTTGCCATTGTAAATGCTATTTCATCCTGCGTAAGGCCTGCACTGCGAAGCACCTCGTTATATGCGCCATCCGGTCCGCTTGTTCCGGTTCCGGCTTTTACCAGTGACTTTGCCACGATTGTCCTGCCGTCTTCTAAAATAACGCATTTTGAGGTCGTAGATCCAATATCTATTCCCAGTGTATACATATATTTTCCCTGCCTTTTATCCGATTCTCTTGCAGCCAGTTGCCTCTCCAGCCTCGATCATCGCCTGAATCTGCTCCTTGCTGTATCCTAAGCGCGCTAACACACTCTCGGTATCCTCACCTAAAAATCCGCCTCTTTCATATTCCGGCAGATCAGTGTCTGTAAAAATAACAGGTGTTCTGACCATTGTACGTTCGTTTCCATTTGGGAATTTTACTTTTGTAAGTGCATCGGAACCCCATGCCTGCGGGTCATTTAAAATCTGATCCCAGGTCTGGCAGACAGCATATGGTAAATCTGCCTCATCCATTCTTTTGCACATTTCCTCTAATGTGTACTTTCCGATCTCTGCGTCCAGAATCTCATAAAATTCCTCTAAATGGCTCTGGAGATTTTTCTGCGGATAAAATCTTTCATCATCGATCAGATCTTCTCTCTCAATCACTTTCATGAAAAGAGGATAGTGGAAATCATATCTTGGCATTGCGATCTGAATCCATTTTCCATCTCCACATTTATGTGCAACATTTAATGGATTTGCAGTCAGCTTCCGGCTGATTGGGAACTGTGTAGAAGAATCTCCATACTGGTTTGCCTGTAAAAATAAAGCAATATCCCATAATGCCGTGTGGAACAGACTGACTGTTACCTGATCTCCTTCTCCAGTCTCCCTTGCTCTGTAAAGGGCTGCCAAAATACCGGATGCAAGATACATTCCAACCTGATGATCACCAAATCCCGCAATCGGGCTCATTGGCATGGAATCCACATCATACATGGTTCCCATAATTCCACCACGGGCAAAATATGCGGTAAAGTCAAATCCCGGAAGATCTTTGTCCGGTCCTTTTTCTCCGTAACCGCTGACATAACCGAATACAAGTTTTGGATATTTTGCGTGAAGTGTCTCATAATCAAGATTGGATCTCTTCAAACCGTTTGGACGGATATTGGTAATAAAAATATCTGCCTCAGCGATCAGCTTCTCTAATGCTCCTCTTCCGGCTTCACTTTTTGTATCTAATGTTACACATTTTTTTCCTGTGTTTTCCACGGTAAATGAAGTATCCTCTGCATCTCCGAACGGACGTCCTTCATTTACTGCTGTAAAACGGAGCGGATCTCCTTTTGGAGACTCTACTTTAATGACCTCCGCCCCTAAATCTGCAAGATATCTTGCACAACATGGGCCTGCAATAAATGTAGCAAGCTCTACTACTTTTACGCCTTCTAACGGCCGTCTTAATCCTGCCATAATTCTCTCCTTATAACAAATCCTTAAATGTCTCTATCATCGTGCGTGCCTGTTCAAAATTCTCCATCTGTCTGTCGACTTCTACGACAATACAAGGAAGTCCTGCAGCATCACAGGCTTTTTTGATCAGTGGATTGTCAAATTCCTCAGGATCACAGAATTTTGTAAGCACAAGGATAACTCCTTTTGCATCTGCTGCCTTCGCTTCATCTACGATCATCTGTACACGTTTTTTGTCTACATCATATAGTAAAGAACAGTTGTCCATTGCAGAGAATTTCGCTGCCAGCGCATCCATTGCGCTGTCTTCATTGTCTGTGATGCAGTCTGTTCTATAAAGTCTGCTCTGTGTGAAAATGTCATCTGCTGCTATCATCAGTCCATTTTCATCAAAGATCTCCAAAAATGCCGGTGCATCTGCTAAAATACCTGATACATATACTTTGGTCTTTTCACCCTGTGGTGTATCCTTTTCCATGGATGCAAGCAGTTCTTTTACCATTGCAGTATGTTCCTCTTTGAGGATAAATCCGGCACTCTTAAACACATCACTTCTGTCCTGTGCAGAAAGTTCCGGATGTTTTGCTGCCACTTTGGAAAATTCACGCATAACTGCATTATGCTCGTTATAAATCTTAATAGACTCTTTTAATTTTTCCTCGTCAAAGGAAAGTCCTGTTGCTTTGATCAGGTCCTCTTTTACTCTCTCATAGCCAGCTTTTGTAAACTCTTTTCCATATGCCGGTTTCCGGTTCTGTGGATAAGTCATTGGAATAAACGGAATAGATGGTACTGCATACTTCCAGTTCTCACCAAGACATTTTAAGGAATCACACAGACTTGGAATGACGATCGCACTTACACCGTCATAGGTTCCTCTCATTCCCAGTTCCAAAATACTCTGAAGTACGGAACAGATAAAAGTCGGGAAATATTTTTTTGCCTCATTTAACTGGATGTCTGCACCATAAGCTGCCATTGGAACAATGCCCATAGAATGAATCAGCTCTTCCGGTGTATAATAAGTGGTAAGAACTATTTTTCTTCCCTTTGCCAGATAATCAGCTTTCACTTTTGCAGGGTTTGTCGCAATTTCATGAAATTGTGCGAGCAATTCTTTTGTACTCATTCTATTTCGCCTCCTTGTTCGCTTCCATAATCTCAGTCAATCCCTGAACTCTCGTGTCATACTGTGCCTCAGAGAAGTTTCTTGGATCTGCCTGATCACCGTCAAAGCTTACAACCGGGATATTGCACTCACTGCCAATCTGACGGCTCATCTCATACATGAACCCACTCCAGAGTTTACAGGAACGGTTCGTATGTACCAGAAGTCCTTCTACATGATTGTCTTTGCACAGTTTCACACGCTTGTCTCTTGCTTTTTCAAGATTGATGGCGTTCGGCACCTGCGCATATGCACGGCACATATCATCAAAATCATCATAGATAAAACCGAAAGCATCTGCATAAATGGTAGTTACCATATTGATTCCACGGCTCTTTAATCCGGTAGATGTCACTCTAAGCCATGGCCAGCAGGCAATTCCTTCGAACATGATCCTGTATTTTTCTTCTACACGGAATGTAGATTCTCCTTTTTGATGATTTTCTTCGTATTCTTTCTCTAAAAGTTCCATCGCCTCTGCGGCTTCCTTTTTGCCACGTGCAGTAACCATAACTGCCATATGGTTCAAAAGATCGAAACCATTAAATGGAGATGGCGTATAGCATGCTTTTGCAGTTGCACGAAGCCATGCTCTTGAGCTTCTTCCGGAAAGTTCTCTGACTTCCTCGTATTTCTCATCGCTCCATTTTTTTCCTGTAAATTCTTCGAGTTTGTGGATGCAATCCAAAAACTGTGCCTTTACATATGCGATTTCTGCTTTTGATACTTCATAATCCGGGTTAAATGGAATGTCGATCATGAAAAGCGGAATGTTTAATTCCCTGGAAAGATTCTCATACCATTTAATCATACAGTTACAGATGTTATTGCAGCATAAAAGGAAATCCGGCTGTGGCATTTCCTGACCACCGTTGGAATCTTTTACTTTTGCATAGGCAAGACTGATACGCGCATAAGCGCAGATATCGTTCGAATATCCGTCTTCCTCACTGATCTGACACATTTCTTCCCCGTGTCCGCGGGCAGCGATTGCCGCTGCCTGATTCTCCGGGTATACTACATAAAGTCCGAGTGTTTCCGGTATCTCTACCGGAAAGTTGCTTGAGCACCAGCCTACAAGCTCTCCTCTTTCTTTTGCTTCTGCTGCGTCTGAATATGCTTTCGCAGCAATTTGTCCTAATTTATATTTTGCAGAATTCGGGTCTACCGGTCTGCGTGGTTTTTTTTGTTCTTCTGCCATATTTCTTCTCCCATATTTTTATTTGTCAACTTGTTGACAAGAAATGGTTAAAAGAATTTATTTTGATGGGGATGGAGTAGGCTCACATACTGCTGTATAATATGCCTTTCTTCTCTTAAATTCTTCATTTGTTCCCAGATTCATAAGACGTCCTTCATTCTCAAAGATGTCATCTCCATGAAGTTTTTTACCGGAGATAATATCATGTGCTTTGTGTTCATCTTCTGGATTAAATTTGAATTTGAATGCACCATCCACAATTTCAAGTGTTCCTTCAAGTCCGCAAAGCTCACATACACATTTTGTTGTTCCCGGGTAAATATAGAAGTTATTTCCCTGGCAATGTGGGCATGCTCCTTCTTTTCCTTTCCAGTAGGATTTATTATTCTCTGCAACCGGAATCTGCATTTTTGCATTATCTTCCATTACTTCTTTTGCTGCTTCTACAAGGTTACGTCCGATCTGCTGCATACGCTCGATCTTGTCATCCTGCATGATAACGTCTTTGCACCATGAGAAGAATTCATTATCTACTACTTTCCATGCCGGACTCATTGCAAGCATTGCATGATCTGTCTCTACACGTACTGCCCAGTCAGAACCACCGATTCCAACGAAAGAAACTGGTTTCTGTCTGAAATATTTTGGATCAAGACCTTTTCCTGTCTTCTCAAGCATCTGGAAGTTTGCTCCGAGCATCATTCCTGCGTCATGTCCTGGTCCCATTCTGTCTGTAATTGCATGGAATAAACCGGATGCGCCGGATTCAAAAATAGGATCTACAAATAAAACGCCATCTGCTTCTACCATTTTCTCATAGAATGCTTTGTAATCATCCTTCTGTGTACAGACCATTCCCTTTCCCATTACAAGTGCACGTGAACATGCTACACAGCCGGAACAGTATTTGATATCCCAGTCAAATAAATGGATAAATTCAATCTCTGCCCCTGCATTCTTTGCAGCTTCCAATGCGACTCTGCACATTGTATCGTTGTTACCGTTTTTTGTTCCTAAAGAAACACCTAAAATTTTCATTTTACTCTCCTTCTGCCCTCAGGCGGCGAAAAAATCTTTGTTAATTTTTTCACGTTATTGTTGACTTTATTTTATCATATAAAGTAGCATCTGCCTAATTCCAAAAGTGTTATATGTTTCCATACATAAAGTTATAAGTGAATGTACAGATTTTTTTTCATCAGTTCAAGAAATACTGTGCTTCTTTTTCTTTCAGACCTTTACTATATCGGTTTACAGTATCCAAATGGTTGTGCAGACAGTCTCTTGCTGCCACTCCATCCCCTTTTTCGATCGCACAGATGAGATTCTCATGTTCATTCGTAATCTCGATCAATCTCTTTTTCGATCTGATTTCAAAATTTCTCCACCTTCTGATATGTATATACGGCTCCGAAATCAGTTTTGTTACATTCGGTCTTCCGATCGCATCTAAAAGTGCTTCATGAAAAATGTTATCCAGTGCATAAAACTTCTCATGATAATCTGTATCCTCTCTCAGTTCCTGCTGCGCTCCGAGTGCAACCCGCATTCTCTGCAGTACCTGCGTTCTGTCACTCATCTGCATGATCCTCGCAAGTGCCTCCTGCTCCACAGCCTCCCTCAGATATAAAATATCCTGAATATACTCCATGTCAATAAGACTTACAAAGGTTCCTCTCTGAGGATATACTTCTACAAGTCTCCGCCCTTTTAACAATGCGAGCGCATTTCTGACTACATGTCTCGATACATGGTATATTCCGCACAGCTCATTCTCGCTTAATTTTTCTCCCGGCATATACTCAAGTCTTTCTATTTTCAGACACATATCCTCATAGATTTCATCACTTGTCATGGAAGGTATATTCTGGATATTCATGTTCATTCCCCTTTACTGTTTCATGTAATACACAATAACACATTTTAGGGTAATAACTCAAGACTTACAGCTAGTCTATATTGTCTCAGGTTCGAAATCGAATCCGCTCCATACCGGAACACCTGTATATTCTTTTAACTCTTCCTCACCATTTAATGCACGGACTGCGCCTGATGCTAAAGCTTCCATCTCGAAATCTCCGCCGTATACGATCATCGGTGCGATCCATCCTGTATGTTCTTTTACTTTTTCGATAAACATCTCATCTTTTGAGCAGCCACCGGTCATGACAATTGCATCTACCTGACCATTTAATACACAGGCATAGGAGCCAATGTATTTTCCGAGCTGATATGCAAAGTTATCGAATACAAGAGATGCCCATTTGTCTCCCTCTTCAATCTTTTTATCAATGATACGCATATCATCTGTGCCAAGAAGTGAGATCAATCCTCCTGTTTTGGAGATTTTTTCTTTCATCTGCTGTAATGTGTATTTTCCGGAATAACACATTTTCACTACAGGCATAAGTGGTACATATCCGGAACGGTTTGGTGCCATTGGTCCATCTCCGTTCAATACATCATTTCCATCTACAATCTTGCCATGTTTTTGTGCAGTGATCGAAAGTCCACCGCCAACGTGGCAGACGATCAGGTTTGTCTCCTCGTATTTCTTTCCGAGTTCTTTTGCCGCACGCATGGCAACTTCCTTCTGATTTAATACATGGACATGGGATTCACGGTAAATTCCCTTGATTCCTGTGAGTCTTGCCACATCTTCGAATTCGTCTACATCCGGTGGATTTACCAGATAAGCAGGTTTTGAAACTTCGTCTGCAAATTTGCGGATAATCTGTGCTCCCAAGATTGCAGGATGCTCCATTAATCTTCCGGAAGTACAGTCTTCGATGATTTTATCATTCACCGGGAAGATTCCGCCCGGTGTAGATTCAAGTCCGCCGGAATATGCTGCAAAAGCGTCCATATCTTTGATATCAATGCCTGCTTTTTTTAATTCTTCCATAATTGTTTCCACTCTGTATGGAAGCTGTTCATTTACTCTTGCAAATGTTTTTAATTTTTCCGGATCATGTGTTACATTTGCTTTGAAAATGAGTTCTTCCCCATCAAAAACTGCAAGTTTTGTAGAGGTAGAACCTGGGCTTAATGTAAAAATTTTGTATGCCATCTTGTTTTCCTTCCTTATATAGTATATGAATGTTGATTAATTTCCTGCTGCAAGAACAAGCATTGCAATATCTCCTACGATCTCCTCAACAGTTGCTCCTCTGGAAGAATCTGCAACCGGTTTTGCAAATCCGGAAAGTGTATGTCCATATGCAGAACCATGTGCAAATCTCTGAACAAGTTTTACTGCGATATTTGCTGCATTCAGTTCTGGGAAAATTAAAACATTTGCTTTTCCTGCAACATCGGATGGACGGTCTAATTTCTTTGCTGCTACTGCCGGATCGATTGCAGTATCTAACTGGAATTCTCCGTCAATCTTCAGATCAGGGCGACGTTCTTTGGCAATCTTTAAGGCCTCTAAGATTTTGTCTACGCTTCCTGCCGTACCAGAACCACAGGTTGAGAAAGATAAAAATGCTGTTCTTGGTTCCCAGCCCATAAGTGCCTTTGTATTGTCCGCAGATGCGATTGCGATAGAAGCAAGTTCCTCAGCTCCCGGTTCCGGATTTAATCCACAGTCTGCGAATACGATTCTGTTTCCTTCCGGTCCTTCAAATCCAGGTGTCTCAACAATGGCAAGAATAGATGGAACATCTACACCTTCCTGCATTCCGATGCAGTCCATTGCGCACATCAATACATCACCTGTTGTATTGGTATGTCCACAGAAAGTACAGTCCACATAGCCTGCTGCTTCTAAGATCATTGCATAATAGATTGGTTTTTTCATTCTGCGGTTGCAGGCCTTCTCTGAAAGCATACGAGGTTCTTCCAGATATTTCTGGATTACTTCCTGTTTCTTTGCTTCGTCTGTAATATCAACAATTTCCATTCCCTCAAGGGAAACTCCTGCTTTCTTTGCAGTTTCTTCGATCACTGCCGGTTCATTTACCAATACCGGTGTTCCGATTCCTTTTTCTAATACTTCTCTTGCTGCAAGCAGTGTTTTCTCTGCTTCACATTCTGGAAGTGCCACACGTTTTGGGGACTGTTTTGCTTTTTCTGTTAATTCCTCGATAAGTGTCATTTTTTCTCTCCTTTAGAATAATGGGCTGCCGCACTAAGACTTATGTTTTGTTCTGTCTTAATGCAACAGCCGCATTTTTAGGGGTTAGCGTGATACAAATGTGCCTGGTTTAAATTTTGGTCCGATGTATGGAACCTGAATGTAAGATTCATATTTTCCGCCTGTGTGGATAATATGATTTCCTACGTTCTCCTCATCCCATGCAAGTGGCTCGAACCATCCTTCACGGATGTAACGTCCTGCGATCTGTACACGGAGTTTCTCACCTTTATGCCAGAAGCGGGCAGATGGTACGATTGCGATATCAACTGGTACGATCTCACCTTTGGAAAGTTTTAACTCTCTCTCATGTTTTAATACCGGGTTGAAGTCTGTTGAAAGCTTCTCGTCAAGTTCACGGCGTGAAACGCGGCATTTGCCCCATGCACCTGGATGTGGCTCGTCAAGTGTGAACCATGGAATCCAGTTGCCGTCTGCATCGGCTTTCTGTACATTGATAAATAAATCCATATCATCATGTCCATCTGCTTCCACAAACATATGTACTTTCATGTATCCTGTAAGTTCTGTATCTTCTTTAAACTGAAGGTCAAATTCTACCTGTCCTGTCTTTCCATCATAAGATACAGAAGACTCTGTTGCTGCAGGTGTCTCGCTCATCTCATAAACATCGCCACCGACATGTTTAGATGCATCAAAATAGTATTTACGGTATTCTGTACGCTCTAATGGGAAGGATGTCTCTGCTCTTCTTGTGCAGTAATCATCATCATAAGCATCCATAACATCCACACGTACCTTTGGAGTCATCTCCCAGCCGTTATGGATATCTTTTAAGTAACGGTCATAGAATCTCTTTAAGTCTTCCAGATTTTCCGGTGTATATGTATCCGGCCACTCGAAGTCACGGTGAATTCTTAACCATTTCTGACGGCTCTTGCATAAACGGAATGCTTTTACAGAACCCATCAAATGGAAATGGGACATTCCTGCTGTCTGGTAAACAGGGATTGTTACTTTTGCAAAGTTTGGAATTTTATCTTTCCAGTATCCATTCATAAATGGATATTTCTGTGCCATTGCAACCTGATCATCTACACCGCCATTACCGGTAACCTGTGCAGCGATAAATTTGTTGAAGGAAAGTGCCGGGATACCGCCTTCGAAGAAGGACTCTCTGTAAAGGTCTGTGGTGCACTCCCATGGTGCCATACATGCAAGGTGTGGTGGCTGCTCTGCTGCAATTCCCCACTGATGCATTGCAACACCGGAGTTTCCGGACATACCAACTTTTCCGTTACACCATGGCTGAACAGCAACCCATTCTACGAAATCATATCCGTCTTCACGGTCCTGATGTGTAAACATATGTACGTCGCCTTCTGAATGACCAGCTCCGCGGACATCTACATTGGCAACTGCATATCCCTGATGACACCAGTATGCCGGGTCTGGAGATTCGAATTTTGCCATTTTGGATACAGTCTGTGGCGGCACTCCCATGATCTGCCATTCTGACATACCATCTCCAGGTCTCTTGCCAAACCAGCTCCAGGATACGATAACCGGTACCTGATGATTTGGTCCGGAATCTGCCGGGCGGTAAATATCAACATAAATGGCAGCTCCATCTCTCATGGTAACTGCCACATCCTGATCACAGATGATTCCTGGTGCAGCCAGGTAACTTCTCTGATTGAATGCAGGGCAGAATCCCTGTCCCATACGTGCCATTGGATCTTCAGAGTTTGCAAGATCAACTTCTTCCTGATTTGCAACCGGTTTACGTCCCACACGATATACGGCATCAATTTCTTCACCCTGGAAAACTTCTTTTTTGATCATGTATTTTACACCAGGTTCTGGTTCAAAACCGTCCTTTGCCGGATCGATCTCTACAACATAATCGTCTGTGTTGTAAGAGCCTGTTGGTGCAGAAGAAGCAACTGGTGCTGTCTCTTTTTTCTCTTCTTTTACCGGTTCTGCCTTTGGTGCAGCAGCTGGTGCTTCGTCGTCATCATCTAAGAATTCACAAACGAAATCAGCTGCTTCCCCGATTGTCTTGTTACGACGGAATTTCATGTAAGGAACCTCGATATCGAGTTCATCCTCTAAGAATGTTGTAATCTGTGAAATATGAACAGATTTTGCATTCACGTCCTCTGTAAAGCGTGTATTCTCGCTTAATTCAGATGGATCTTTTCCCCATAATTTTGAGCCTCTCTCAATGATCAGCTCGACAATTCTGTCTCTCTGTGACATTGTTTTTTATCCTCCTTTTATGTTTTAACACAATAGTTTATAACTTGCTCTGTATAAAGAAATTATATATAATAAGTATTACAGTAACAATGTATCCTGTTTTAAAGATCCACCAAAAAGAGGTTATTTTTTTGTGTTAGAACACAACACTTTTTATATAGGAGAAAAAGCCAATGCAATTAACTAAAATTATGACAAGTTTTCATAATTGCAGCCGTAAATGGATTTGTCAGTTCGACCGGAATCTTGACATTTATTCCTTCGCCTTTTTGTCAGGAACGACTGCTTTTGAATCTAATATTTTATATTTTGGAAAGGTATCTGATATCCCTGATACACTTCCGGATATCCACCTTACCCTTGTGTGTATTGCAGACATCCCGCTTTCCGATTCGTTCGTCAGCAAAAATCTTTCCAGCATGAACCTTATTATACTTGACGATTCAACCGAACAGATGGATATTCTTCGTATCCTTACCCAGCTGTTTGGCGATGCTGCGAGAGTTTCCAGCGGCCGCGCACATCTGATCGATGCCCTGCATTCGAACCGCGGTTTACAGTCTATCATCGACACTGCCTACCTCATTCTCGAAAATCCGATTATCGTGGTAGATTCCAGTTATAAACTGCTTGCCATGTATAATGATGATACTGCTTTCTGTGGCAGACAGGATTTAGAGGAACAGCGGACATTAGGCTACATGTTAAAATCCAATATTGACGCCATGAACCGCGCGCATATTTATGAACAGGCAAGAGCCAAAGGCTACCCTTACTATAACAAAGACAAAGATGCCGCTTACGGATGGATCACCGCGCTTGTATACATCCACGGAATCGAAGTCGGTCAGATCGGTGTAATGGACTCAAGACATTCTTTTACAGATGTGGATTTTGAAATTGTAGACTTTCTCTGCAAAATCGTTTCCTTAGAATTACAGAAAAGCGATTTTTACAGGACAAACCAGGGGCTTATGCACAGTTATCTGCTCTCGGATCTCTTAGACAACGAAGTTCATGATGGCGCTGCGATTGAACAGCGTATGGCAAATCTTGGCTGGGACATGAACAATAATCTTTATATTATGCTCCTGACGGATTCTGCCCGGAACTTTTTTGACGGAAAAGCGCAGATCATCACAAGACAGTTGCACGATATTATGCCAAACAGCCGCTGGGTCATTTATCACGGGCATATTGTTTTTCTTATCCGCGCAGAAAATATTTCGCTTTTTTCCGAAAATGGCATGCTGATCCATTATCTGTCGATCAACAAGCTTCAGGCTGCAATAAGCAACCGTTTTGACAATATCATTGACATGAAGCAGTATTATAAGCAGGCATTAAAGGCATTTGAATTTGGGCGGAAGCTTTCACCGGAAAAACAGATTTATTTTTACTCGGATTATATTTTTTATCACATGGGAGAAATTGCAGCCGAACAGCTTGACATCCACAGTTTTTATCATCCCGGTGTTATTGCCGTCTCTGAATATGATAAAACGCATGGCACGAATTTTTTAGAAACACTCCGGTTATATCTTACTTATATTGACAATCCCGGAAAAATTGCGGAAGAATTATATATTCACAAAAATACTGTTTTTTACCGCATTAATAAGTTAAAAGAAAAGTTCAAGCTCCAGTTAGACAATGGAGACGAATGTTTTAAAATGCATATGACGATAAAATTAATGGAACTGGACTAAAAAATCCAGTTCCATTTCTTCTTGTTTTATAGTTGTACAAGATCTTTTGCAATTTCTGCTGCAAGGTCATATGCCTGCGGGCAGTAACCTACTCTGTCTACAAACTCATGATCCATTCCCTGATACAGAATGGTTCTCACATCCACGCCTTCTCGCACCAGTTTTCTGGAAAATGCTTCTCCCTGCAATCTCAGATAATCGTACTCGCAAAGAACATTTAAAGTCTTCGGCAGATAAGAAAGATCCTCCGCACAAAGAGGGGCTGCAAGCGGATCTTTGACATGCTCGTCTTTTCCTGTGTATAAAAGCGGCATCTCTGCTGTCATTGCCTTTAAGCTTAATGCAGCGCCCATGGCGAGCACATCATCCTCCGGAATGTCATATTCAGACATTTTCCATTTGTAATCATCAAGTTTAAAGTTGTCAACCAGCACACCCGGATAAACAAGTGCTTCGTATCTGATACGGGATTTTTTGATTTTCCCTTCATCAACTGCCTGTTTTTCAAGCATACAGCAGCCGATTGCAAGCGTTCCTCCGGCACTGTCGCCTCCGACAGCGATTTTGTCTTTGTCTGCGCCAAAGTCTTTTGCATGCTCATACAAATAAACCATGGTGTCATAACAGTCATAAAGTCCTGCCGGGAAATAATGCTCCGGTGCAAGTCTGTAATCAACACCCACAACTACCGCGCCAGACATTTCTGCAATCAGTTTGCAGAAGTTTTCCACTACTTTTGTGCTGCCGGCAATAAATGCTCCGCCGTGGATAAACAGCAGCATTGGTTTTTTATCCATTCCTCCGGCTGGCGTGTATACATAAATATCGGTATCTCCGTTTCTTGTGGAAATCACCTTTTTTTCTGTAAGCACTTCTGTCTCCGTCACATCAAAGCTTGGTGCTGCCGGAAGTTTGCGGACAAGGTCAACCGGGATCTCCACATATTCTGCAAGCGGATTTCCCTTTTCCTCTGCGGCTTTTCTGTCTGCATATACTCTTGGATCTAACACAGTTCCTTCCATTGGATCCGGGATTTTCTTTACAGACATTTCACAGTCATGGATTGTTTTTGTCTCCACATCGCCTGATAACTGATCCAGCAATATTTCATTCTTTCTATAATATTCTCTCATTTTTCCACCTATTTACTTTTCCTGCACTTCTTTAGAATAAATCTCTGGAAAATATCTCCTACAGCTCCAACATACCATACTCCTGCAAGCATCGCTGCTCCGATCTGCAACGGAAGTGTGCCGATGTTCCCAATACCGATTGGCGCCATAATGGTAAGTCCGATTGCCCAGCCGCAAAGCCATGCCGGCACAAAAATAAACTTTTCAAACACGCTGCCTATGATAACTGCAAGTCCGCCCATGACAAAAAGTGTAAGATACAATTCTGCATCCGGGTTAAAGTTCATCATCTCCTGAACTTTTATGGCGATCACCGCCCACACATCTCCGCAGAGAAATCCGAGTGAGATTGCCACCGCTTTTTTGATATCATTGCCTGCTGCAACATATAAGCCCGCACATATTAAAGCAACTGCTCCGGTCGTCACCCCGATATAAGGGCTTAAAACCGCCCAGATCGGTGGGAGAAATGCGATTGTAAATGCCAGTGTAAAGACATTTGCCCAGTCTATTTTCTTCTTCATCTTCCCTCTTTTCTCCAACCGTTAAAATTTTCCTACTTTTGTGAGTTTCTTTGGAAGCTTCGGAAGTTTTCCTTCCACCGCAACAATTGCAGATTCCTCACATGCAGAAACACATTTTCCACACTGTTCACACATATCCTGGTCGATCATATGAATGAATTTTGACTTTCCGATAATCGCATCCTCATCACATTCATCGATACAGTCTCCACAGCCGGTACATACATCCGGTAAAATGACATATACAGCTTCTGCTTTATAACATACACCTGCTGAACATGATTTTTTCTTAATGTGTTCCATAAAGTCATCCTGATAGAGCGCGATCGCACTTAACAGTGGACGTGGCATGTTCTTTCCGAACGGACAGTATGCTCCAACTTCAATCAGTTCTCCGACATCATTGATCAGATCAAGATCGGTCTGCTTTGCTTTTCCGCATGTCATCTCCTCTGTAATCTGTTTAAACTGCGAAGTACCCTCTCTGCAAAGCACACATTTGCCGCAGGAATCTTCCCATGACATTGCCATGAGTTTTTTTACAGTATCCACAATACAGGATTCTTTTCCAAAAACAGTAACAGAGCTGCTTGATGTTCCCTCTGATATTACGCACTCTGCAAGTGACTGTGGTTTTACAAATTCACCTTTTAATCCGCCAAAAAGAACCGCTTTTGCATCAGAAGCAGCTACAATGTCGCTTAACTTTGTTCCGGCTGCAACCTGTTTTATTTCTGTTTCTTTTCCTTCAAGTCCATCCTTGTTCACTGCAACAAAGCAATCCTCTTTTCCGGTTGCTTTTGCATAGGCTGCCTCCGGTTTTACAACATTTACTTCCATTCCGTCATAAACTGCCACATAACCGTCTGCTATCATCGGACGAGGAAGCTTTCCTTCTAACACCTGTGCAACTGCATATGGATTACCGAGTGTCGGGCTTTTTATGGCGTATTTCACTTCGCCTTCTAAGCCCTCTACTGTTTCATTTTCCGGCAGAAGGTAAAGTATCTTTGCATCCCCTGCCAGCGCCTTCATTCCGGCTTTCACTTCTTCCAAATGATTTTTCATAAGGTACATGGAAACCGGTGCAAATCTGTCATCTGCATTACAACTGCATACAAATAATTTTTCCATTATTGTGCTCCTCCTTCCTCTGATGCATAATCACTCCAGAACTTCTGAGGTGCGATCTGCAGTCTCAAATCACATTGCAGACATCTCTCAGCTTCGCATCCTGCACCGTCACAGCCTAATCCCAAGTCCATAGGCTCAAAATTGTTAATTCTGTCACAAACTTCTGTTACCTGTGGTGCGACTCTGTCGGCTCTCTGCTCCTTCGTTGCTTTTCCAATACATGGATCGGCATTCTGGCAAGGTGCAAGCTCTTCGTCGATATTTCCGTCTCCGCCTAAGTATTTATCAATCTCACTTACAACGGTTCTCGCTTCTGCGATAGAAAGAATGACAGAACGTGTTCCTGTCACGCAGTCTCCGGCTGCATAAATTCCTTCTACAGGTGTTGCCCAGGTTGTATCGTCTGCTACAATTCTGCCTCTCTCTAATGGAAGTCCAAATGCTTCTGATACTTCCGGATGCTGTCCGACTGCAAAAATAATGGTATCTGCCGGAAGAATTTCATCGGAATTTTCTTCTTTCTCGATCACTGCTTTGCCATTTTCAAAATAGAAGTTCTTTACGCCAGTCACAGAAAGACCTGTCACTTTGCCATTTTCACTTGTGATCTCATTAAATGTCTTAGAGTTGTAAATTAAAATTCCATCCTCTTTTGCCCATTCCACTTCTTCATCGGATGCGGTCATTTTATCTGCTGCTTCCAGACAGGTCATGCGTACTTCCTTCGCGCCAAGACGAAGTGCACTTTCCGCACAGTCAATAGCAACGTTTCCACCACCAAGGACAACTACTTTTTCTCCAACAGGCATTGGATGTCCTTCATTGATCGCGCGTAAAAACTCTGCATTCAGATATACATCCGGCAAATCATTTCCAGCTAATGGAAGTTTATTTCCTGCATGCGTTCCGATTGCTGCAAACACTGCATCATATCCCTGCTCTTTTAATGCCGCTGCAGATTCTACGCTGCTGTTGCATACGATTTTTACACCGATGCTCTCAATTTCTTTTATTTCACGGTCAAGCACTTCTCTTGGAAGTCTGTAAGACGGAATACCATAACGCATCTGTCCGCCTGCTTTTTCCAGTTTTTCAAAAATAGTAACTTCATGACCGAGTTTTCTTAAATAATAAGCTGCGGTAAGACCAGCAGGACCGGAACCAATGATTGCAACTTTTTTGCCGGTATCCGGTTTCTGGAAGGATTTTTCTTTCCAGCTTCCATCATCCTGGCTTGCTGCAAATCTCTTTAAGTTACGGATAGATACCGGATTATCAAGTCCGTTTCTCTTACACTGTAATTCACAGTTATGTACACAGATGTAACCTAATGTCTCCGGGAAAGGAGCTTTCTCTCTCACCGTTGCTGCTGCCGCTGCATAATTGCCTTCTCTGATAAAACGGATATATTTCGGTACATTAATATGTGCCGGACATCCTTCCATACATGGAACCAATGTATTCTCACGGGATAATCCCTCTTTAAATACGCCGATCTTATCACGGATTGAACCGGTTGGACAGACTTCCACACAGGCACCACAGAAACGGCAGCCTGCTTCTTCTAAACTGCCTCCATTAATGACAACCTGCATTCTTCCATCCACTTTTTTGAAGGTAAGTGCTCCGACTCCGCGAAGTTCACCACACGCACGCACGCAGCGTCCGCATAAAATACAACGATACATCTCATGTAACATGAGTGGATTTTCTTCATTTGCCGGCACACGGATCTTCTGTTCACGCAGATCACGTCCGGTATCTCCTACATACTGGGAAATAGATGCCAGCTGACATTTTCCATACTTTGGACATCCGGTACATTCACTTGGATGTGTTTTAAACATCAGATCTACAGACAATTTGCGGACTTTTTCTGCAAGCTCGTCTTTCGTATGAATTATCATTCCCTCTTCTACTTTTTTGGAACAGGAAGTGACCACTCCCTCTACTCCATCCTGTTTTACAACACATAAACGGCAGCCACCGTTCTCGTGAAGATTTTCATGATGACATAAATGTGGAATATAGATTCCGTTATCAAGTGCAGCTTCGAGCACTGTTTTATTTTCATCTGCCACGATTTCATGATCATCGATTACTAAATGAACCTGAGCCATTTTTCTCTCCTCAATCTCTCTTAAGTGTAACAGAGCAACCCTTGTTTCTTTGTAGCCGGGTTGCTCAAAAGTTATGTTTTTATATTATTTTCCGTTTTTATTTACTCTTCGTCACAGTATGCTGCTGCGCCTTCTCCTGCGAAACGTCCTGTGTTCAGGCAATATCCCATTGTATTTCCTGGAAGAAGGAACATGTAGCTGTCTCCATAAATAGTACAGGTATCTGTTCCACATGCAAAAAGTCCTGGAATCTTCTTCCACTCGTCATTTAATACTTCTGCATTGTCGTTGATCTTAATTCCACCAAGTGTTCCGTATCCGGATGGACGGAATGCTCCGGCATAGAAAGGAGCTTTTCTGATTGGTTTCATGAAACGACGATCTTTGAAGAACTGCTCATCATAGGAATCACACATATCGTTGTATTCATCAATGGTGTCCTCTAAAGCTTCCGGATCAATACCTAACATATTTGCAAGTTCTTCGATAGAATCTGCTTTGTAAACATCAGGGTTCTTAGCTGCGATAGAATCATCCACGCACTGTTCAAAATCATCGATATTATCTGGATGATGAACAAAGTTTGTAACATCAAGTCCTCTCTTTTTGTATCCTTTGATAATAGAAGAATCTAAAATAGAGAAACCGATTCTTTCCGGCTGGATTGCAATTGCATTTCCGGTAAAGGTTGTATTCTGCATTTCCTCTTCATTGATGAAACGACGGCCTTCTTTATTTACCATAAGGTTTGGCTGCATAAATGTAGCCGGGATACAGTCTGGTCCCATATCAGAGTTTGGAAGGATGTAAATCATCTCGATATTCATATCTGTTGTTGCTGCACCGGCTTCCATTGCCATACGGATTCCGTCACCCTTAAGACCTGGAATTGCGAAGTTGAACATATCTTTTCCCCAGGTATATCCCATACGCTCTTTGATCACCTGTGGGTTATCTCCTGCACCACCGGTTCCGATAATGACTGCTTTTGCACTTACTTCGATCTCTTCACCTGCTGCATCTTTTGCCATAACTCCGGCAACTTTTCCGTCTTTCATGATGATTTTTTCAACGGTTGTGCTGTTGTAATACTCAACGCCAAGTTCTTTTCCTTTTTCCATCATGGCTTTGTTCATGATTGCTCCGCCGTTTCTTCCGATTCCGCCGTTAACAGCTACGATATGCCATGTTGCTTCTGATTTTGGGAAATATTTATATGCACCTGCAAATTCTACTCCCATATCCTCAAGCCATTCGATTGTATCTTTGGAATTTTCAAAATATTTTTTAACAAGATTTGCATCAACTCTCCAGTGTGTGTAATCCATAAACATTTTGAAAGCTTTCTCTACAGAAATATCAACCATCTGAGCCTGCTGCTGTCTTGTTCCGATACCGAGTGGTCCCATACCCATATTGGCAGCTCCACCAACAATATCTGCTTTGTTTAAAAGAATAACGCTTGCCCCGTCTTCTGCTGCCTGCACGCTTGCTGCAAGTCCGGAAGGACCTCCACCAACAACTACTACATCCGCTTCAAGTTTCTTCATTGTAAATACCTCCACCTTTTTATTTTGTTAATTTTTTAACGTTTCAAGGTTCAATGACCTATGTATTTGATGTCCTTATTATACAATGGGAGCCTTTTTTCCGTCCAATAGCGAAAAGGCTTGTTTATTAATAACTAAAAGTTATAGGTTTTTTCGTCATCTTATGTTATAATTACCTTACGCATATATTTTTGTTAGAAACTGCGTCTACATATGAAGGGGGAAAAATAATGCAATATAAAATAAGTTTTCAGCAGATCGATTATTTTCTGACTGTAGCTGACGTACTTAGTTTTACGGAAGCAGCCAGAATCCTTTACATTTCACAGCCTGCCTTAAGCAAGCAGATCAATGTGATAGAAACCGAACTTGGTTTTCCACTCTTTGTCAGAAATAAACGTCATGTTGTGCTTACCCCGGAAGGAATTTCCCTCCACAGAGACTGGAAAAGTTTAAGCCAGAATATGGAATCTTCCATTTATAATGCAAAACTTTTGCGGAACCACGCATCCGGTGAACTTTATATTGGCTGTTCGGATACTTTTGATTACAGTGATGTGCTGCCAAAACTTGTCCGGAATTTTATGAGTGATTATCCTCAGATTAATGTTGACGCCTCCAGCCATTCCTTTAAAACACTCAGGGAATCTCTTCTTGCTGATAAAATGGATATCATATTCACCCCGTATTTTGAGTTAGACGGTCTTACGGATGTCTCCTGGATGAAGTTAAAAGACATTCCATTAAGCATTATTGTTCCGACCTGTAATCCACTCTCTGAAAAAGATTCTATTTCGCTTCGCGATCTGAAAAATGAATCTTTTATTTTAATTTCCCCAAAGGATTCCCAAAGCGGAACTGAACGAACACAGGCTTTATGCCGCCGTTGTGGTTTCAATTTAAAGAAAGTACGCTATGTGCCAAATGTTTCTTCCATGCAGCTTGCGGTGCAGAATGGTCTCGGCGTTGCGATCTGCAATTCAAAAATGTTTGAACATGATTCCGAAATGTGCAAAATTTATCCTCTGGACATTACGCAGGATGACTCTTTTCTTGTCGCGGTCTGGAAAAAGGACAGACATAATGTAGCAGTCGATCTGTTCACGACACTTTTGCAGAATCAATTTACCCATATGATACATTGAAAATGAGGAGACTTCCATGATCGTTCAGATTGGTACCGATATTGTAGAAATAGAAAAATTAAAGTATTCCGTCACGAAAGAGCCTTTCGCATCAGACCCTTTTATCCGGCACACTTTTACCGAAAAAGAAATCCGGCTTGCACTTTTACGGTCTGATCCGCTGTCTTTTTTTGCCACAAGATTTGCCGGAAAGGAAGCCATCTTTAAAGCACTGAATATTACCGGAGAAGATGTGCGGCTATCTGAAATCGAAATACTTTCGCAGGAAAATGGCCGTCCTTACGTCAGTCTTTATGGCAGTGCAAAAGAAACCGCAAAAGCACTTGGCATAAACAATATGCATCTCTCACTCTCTTATGAGGATCATTATGCGATTGCTTTTGCAGTTGCGGAAGATTAAAATGATTCTTTACTTTTAGGCAATCTGCCGGCAAACTTAACGGACAGATTTTTTGACACCCTAAGGGCTAATATATACAGAAAAGGATTTTATGAACATGCAGAAAAAAAAGATAGATTATCAGAAAATCATGGAAACAAGAAATGCCTCAAATGCTTTTGCCAATCTGATTGGTCTTAAGATCACCGAAATATCGGATGGTCACTGCACCTGTGAAATGGATATTACAGACGATATGAAAAATCCAATCCAGTCCGTACATGGCGGCGTGCTTTTTACGATTGCCGATGTGACCGGTGGCGGTGCCGCTGCCTCCCACGGTTTTGACATCACAACTGTCGATTCTTCCTTTCACTATCTGCGTCCCGGAATCGGCACAACAAAGCTGACTGCCACTGCACGGGAATTAAAGGCCGGACGCAACCTCTTAGTATATGATGTCTCCGTCGCTGACCAGAACAATACGGTTCTTGCTGAAGGAATCTTTACTTATATGAAACTAAAGGAAATCAGTCTGTAGCTTCTTTTCTATGTATCTCTCTGGAAATTTCTTCCGGGGATAATCTCAGTAATGCACACAATCTTAGAAATTCCTCCGCAAGCAGCGGTTCTTTATAATCCGGGCATAGTTTTTCTTCTGCGATCCCTGTCTTTTCTGAAAGCTCAGAAGCTGTGATCTGATTTTCCCTCATATATGTAAGGATGTATTCTGTTACTCTGGACTTTTCCATGTGCGCCGCTCCTTGTCTTGTTTTTTCGAAACTCTATTTATGCTATGACGATTGTGAAGAATTAACAAAATTTACTTTACATTATTATGAGTTTCATAAATCTCTGCGAGTTTGATGTATATTTTTGCTTATTCATGTCAATTATATTCTTATATTTTAAGACTTTCAATCACCTTTTTCTTTGATTTTCAGAATAAATTGACGGTCGAAAATATGTGAGATATGATAGTTGTGATTACGAAACTGCCGAATCACGACTTCATTTTCAAATTATAGAAACAGGGGATTTTTTATGCGAAATGAATTAATTCCAAAGGTATTAAAAGAATATAGAAAACGAAATCACTACACTGTAAAGGATGTTGCAGTCAAATTAAAGGAACACGAAATGGAGATCGCGCCAAAGACAATCTACGGCTGGGAAAGTGGTCAGGCGCAGCCAACGGCTGACACACTTCTTCTTTTGTGTGAGATTTACAAGATCCCGGATATTTTAAGCTCATTTGGTTACGATCAGCCGGATGATCCGGCGGCAACGCTGACCTACCATGAGCGGGAACTCATCCATGCATACCGGAGTCATCCCGATTTACAGCATGCGGTAGATATTCTGCTCGACTGCGAATAAAATGAAAAAAAAGGTTTTTCTTCGAAAGTTTTCCTGTTCTGATTCTTTCGTGGGAAAACCTTTTTTTATCCTGCTTTTACAGGTTGCAACTTTTCCTTAAGAAGTATAAAATAGAAGATACTCTGCGGTTTTTGGGTACTTTAAACATTGCCGCAGGATATTACGAGGGAGATTTATTTATGAATACATTTCAATTTATCGGTCAGTATATCAAACGGCATAAAGTCCAATACACACTCGGCATTATCACACTTTTTGTCGTGGACTTTGCCAATATTTTCATCCCAAAGCTTACCGGTGTCATCACCGACGGTCTCACTGCGCACAGCCTCGACTGGAGCGGTGTGAAATTAAACCTGCTCTATCTGTTTCTGCTCGGTCTTTTACTCGCAATCGGACGTTTTTTCTGGCGTTACTTCCTCTTTGGTGCTTCCCGCTCTATTGAGAAGGAACTGCGCAATGATATGTTTGCCCACCTCGAAAAAATGGATGTGGAATATTACAACGAGCACAAGACCGGTGATCTGATGACACGTTTTACGAGTGACTTAAACGCGATCCGTATGGCGATCGGTCCGGCTGTCATCTGCGTGTTTGACGCTTCTGTCATGACCATTATGGTCATTTTCCAGATGATGTACTATGTCAGTGTGAAGCTGACACTCATTGCAGTCATTCCAATGCTGTTTATTTTGTTTGGCGAGATTTATTATGGAAAAATCATCCGTCCACGCTTTACCGCAAGACAGGAAGCCGTGTCTGACCTGACCGACTATGTGCAGGAAAGTTTTTCCGGTATCCGCGTCATTAAGGCTTTTGTCCGCGAAAAAGCACAGCGTTATCACTTTTTAAAAGAAAACGAAAACACGATGGAAAAGAACTTAAGCATTGCAAAGATCCAGTCCATTGTCATTCCACTGTTAGATGTCATCATCGGACTTTCTTCACTGCTCACCTTAATTTATGGCGGTTATCTCGCACTGATCGGTGATATCACGTTAGGACGTTTTGTGGCTTTCAACCAGTACATCAACATGCTTGTCTGGCCAATGTTAGCCTGCGGTGATTCCGTCAATATGTTTTCCCAGGGCGCTGCCTCGATCCGGAGAATCCAGGAAATCTTCAAGGAACAGCCTGAGATTGCAGACACCGACAAAACAAAAGAAGTGGACGAGATCAACGGCGAGATTGAATTTAATCACCTCACGTTCATCCACCGCGGTCACAGCGAACCGACTTTATCTGATATTACGCTACACGTGCCAGCCGGAACAACCCTCGCCATTATCGGTCGTACCGGAAATGGAAAATCCACGCTTGTAAACCTGCTTTTACACCTTTACAACACGAAGCCGGGCATGCTTTTTATCGACGGAAAAGATATCAATACCATTCCGTTAAAAACACTGCGTGAAAATATCGGTTATGTTCCGCAGGATAACTTCCTTTTCTCTGACACGTTAAAATCAAACATCGCATTCGGAGCGGAAAGTGAAGATATGGAAGCGATCCAGTCTGCCACCCGCGCTGCCTGTATCCATGAAAATATCGTGCAGTTTCCGGACGGATACGAGACAATTGTAGGAGAACGTGGTGTTACCCTGTCCGGCGGACAGAAACAGCGAAGCTCGATTGCAAGGGCACTGATGAAAAATGCTCCGATCCTGATCTTAGATGATGCACTCTCCGCTGTCGACACGGACACTGAGGAACATATTTTAGCTAATTTAAAGAAAAACAGACAGGGAAAAACAACGATCCTCATTGCGCACCGTATCTCTACCATTCAAAATGCAGATATCATCATGGTGTTAGAAGACGGCACTGCCGCTGAGATTGGAACCCATGATTCCTTAATGGCAAAACACGGCATTTATTACGATATGTTTGAGAAACAGCAGTTAGAGGCGATCCACGGCGAAGCAAAAAAAGCGCTTGTGGAACAGGATATTCCAACTACCGAAAATAAAAATGGAAAGGAGGACGCATAATATGAAACGTCTGTTAACATATTTAAAACCACATAAATGGGTCATGACTGCCGCAACGGTTCTCGTCCTCTTTATCATTGTAGTAGAACTTTACCGTCCAATCGTCATTGGTGACGCGATCGACGATTATATCAACGGTTATTATGCTCCTTATATTGAAACGACTGCCGATGCACCGGGCGCAGTTCCTTACCATGACACGTATTTGACAAGAGATTTCGAAAAAGAAAGCGGACAGACTTACGACCAGATTCTTCTTTATAATAATGAATATTATATGGCTGAAAATCTTTCATCTGAGGAATGTGATGCATTAAAAAATGCAGATTCCGCCACGCTTTCATCTTATGTAAACCAAGATGCCACACTTCTCACCCGCGAGGACTTAAAGGCATTAAGGCACTACGATTTTGCCGGAATTTTAAAGGCTGCTGCCCTCTATCTGCTCCTGCTGCTCACCGGATTTGTCTTAAACGCATTAGACACCTGGATTTTGCAGAAAATGGGACAGCAAATCATTTACCAGATGCGTGAGGAAGTCTTTACCCACATTCACAGCTTGTCGTTAAATTTTTTCAACAATACACCGGTCGGCAAACTCGTCACCCGTGTTTCCAATGATACCGAGGCTGTCAATGAGCTGTTTTCGACCATTTTGGTAAAGCTCTTTAAGAATATTGTAAAAATCATCGGCTATGCAGTCGTGATGCTCTCGATCAACGTGAAAATGGCTCTTGTTTCCTTTGCACTGCTGCCACTTGTCACGATCCTGACTTTTTATTTCCGGGTTATGTCAAGAAAAGCTTACGAGCTCACAAGAAACCGCATTACAGATTTAAACACTTTTTTATCCGAACACCTCTCCGGCATGAAACTGATCCAGATTTTTGCAAGAGAAGAAGAAAAGTATACACAGTTTGAAAAAAAATCCGAAGACCTGTACAAAGCAAACTGGCGTGAAGTCATGACTTTCGCCATTTTCCGTCCGTCCATTTATCTGGTATCGGTGCTTGCCATGATGCTCGTTATCGGAACCGGAAGCGCCGGGGTTTTAAACCAGACACTTTCCCTCGGAACACTGTTTATTTTTATCACTTACATTTCATCCTTTTTTGACCCGATCCAGGAGCTTGCAGAGCAGTTCGGTACGTTGCAGTCCTCGCTCGCTTCTGCCGGAAAGATTTTCTCTATTTTAGACGAGAAACCGGACATCGTAAAACCGACACACCCCGTCGATGTGAAGATCAATGGACGTATCGAGTTCCGTCATGTATGGTTTGCTTATGAAAAGGACGACTACATTTTAAAGGATATCAGCTTCGTGATTGAACCCGGAGAAAAGGTTGCCTTTGTCGGTGCCACCGGAGCTGGAAAGTCTTCTATTTTGAATCTGATTGGACGCTACTTTGATATCCAGAAAGGCGAGATTTTAATCGACGGTGTCAATATCAAAGATATCGATACGGATGTACTGCGTGCCGCCATTGGTCAGGTCCAGCAGGATGTATTTATTTTTACCGGGGATATTAAGAGCAATATTTCGTTAGACAATGAATCGATCTCTATTGAAGATGTGAAGCGTGCCGCAGAGATCGTACACGCGGATTCCTTTATTGAAAAAATGCCGGGCGGCTATGATGCACCGGTAACGGAACGCGGAAGTACGCTGTCCGCCGGACAGAGACAGTTACTTTCCTTTGCAAGAACTTTAGCATACAATCCAACAATTCTTGTCTTAGATGAGGCAACTGCCAATATCGACACTGAGACGGAAGCACTGATTACAAATGCGTTAGAAAAACTTATGGAAGGACGCACCACGATCATGGTTGCACACCGGCTTTCCACGATCCAGCATGCAGACAAAATCATTGTCATGCATCAGGGGCAGATCAAAGAATCCGGCACCCATCAGGAGCTGCTCGCCCAGAACGGACTGTACCGGAAGTTGTATGATCTGCAGCTTGTGGAAGCGTAGTGGCTAAAATTTTGTAACTACAGTTCCTATATCCGTCTGAAACTCAATCCACCTATCGCTTCCATGTGGAATCACGTACAACAATTTCCGGTTCCACGCGGATGTGAAGTTCCTCCTCCGTGAGTGCTTCGCCGCGGATCAGCCGGAGCAGAAGTTCTGCCGCCATTCTGCCAAGTTTGTCCTGCGGATGTGAAATTGTCGTGATTGGAATATGATTATCTTTTGCGAGAAGCGAATTATCAAACCCTGTGACCGAAACGTCACGGGGTACTTTTTTGCCAAATTCGCGTAACGTCCGGATGACTTCAACTGCAATCTGGTCATTGTAGCAGACCACAGCATCCATCGGTATCTCTGCACAAATCGCGTTGCTGATCGTCTCCCGCGGTTTCACTTCCTTGTCTTCCGTGTAAAACCATGTAACCGAATCCGGATCGTATAACATCTAAAGTATACCCCTTGTCAAGGACAAATTAAGAAGAAGGGATTTAATTTTCCAGC
>ERZ860508.24-NODE-24-length-133947-cov-14.755213_pt1 | contig 133947 bp, 114 predicted proteins | sample MGYA00509976_ERZ860508 | MGnify/ENA primary metagenome ERZ860508 (study PRJEB30046, sample SAMN00715242) | human gut metagenome | study: EMG produced TPA metagenomics assembly of the A metagenome-wide association study of gut microbiota in type 2...
CCCATGCGTGACAGGCATGTATTCTAACCAACTGAACTAACGCACCAATAATTTTGATAGTCTCTCTTCCGACGCTTTCTCTCTCGATTGCGGGTGCAAAGGTACGCATTATTTTTAAATCTGCAAGCGTTTTGGCAAAAACCATAAAAAAAATATTTTCCAACTCCCTTCACCTCCCCACCCTAAAAATTACGATATTGTTATTATTTTAATCTTTTCAACAAACTTCTTGTTATAAAATTTAGCTTATTGGCAATAATTCGCTATTTTTGTGCACTCAATAGATTAAAATCGAAAATTAGGGAAAAAGATGAATACAACTGCAAAATTATTGTTGCACTGCCCAGACCAACCAGGCATTTTGGCAGAAGTCACAAACTTTATTACAATTAACAAAGGTAATATTGTCTACTTAGACCAATATGTGGACCATGTAGAAAATATATTTTTCATGCGTATAGAATGGGAAATAAAGGATTTCTTTATTCCTAAAAATAAAATAGAAGATTATTTTGAAACCTTGTATGCCCAAAAATATGAAATGAAATTCCGTCTTTATTTCTCGGATGTAAAACCCAAAATGGCCATATTTGTTTCCAAACTGTCCCATTGCCTGTTCGATATGCTGGCACGCTACACGGCCGGAGAATGGAATGTGGAAATTCCGCTGATTATAAGTAACCATCCCGACCTTCAGCATGTGGCAGAACGTTTCGGTATACCGTTCTATCTCTTCCCTATTACTAAAGAGAACAAAAAGGAACAGGAAAAAGCAGAAATGGAGCTGTTGGAAAAACATAACATCAATTTCATTGTACTGGCACGCTATATGCAAGTGATTTCCGAACAAATGATTGAAGCATATCCCAACCGCATCATCAACATACACCACTCTTTCCTCCCTGCGTTCGTTGGTGCAAAACCTTATCATGCAGCGTTTGAACGAGGAGTAAAAATCATTGGTGCGACCAGCCATTATGTTACCTCCGAACTGGATGCCGGTCCTATCATTGAGCAAGATGTAGTACGCATCACACACAAGGACACTGTGCAGGATTTAGTAAGTAAAGGTAAAGATTTGGAAAAAATAGTCCTTTCTCGTGCTGTTCAGAAACATATTGAACGAAAAGTATTGGCTTATAAAAATAAAACAGTTATCTTTAGCTGATGAAAATTGCTGTCGTAAAATATAATGCAGGAAACATCTACTCCGTAGACTATGCACTGAAGCGCCTTGGAGTAGAAGCAACCATCACTTCCGATAAGGAAGTATTGATGAGTGCCGACAAAGTTATCTTCCCCGGTGTGGGCGAAGCCGAAACAACCATGAGCCATCTCCGGAAAAACCGGTTGGATGAAGTTATTAAAAACTTAAAACAACCTGTACTAGGTATCTGCCTGGGAATGCAGCTGATGTGCCGGCACTCCGAAGAAGGAAATGCCGACTGCTTGGGCATCTTTGATACTGATGTAAAGTTGTTCAGCCCCACCCGGCATGAAGACAAAGTACCCCATATGGGATGGAACACCCTGACTCATGTACGCAGCGACCTGTTCAAAGGATTCACCAAAGAAGAATTTGTATACTTCGTACATAGCTTCTATGTGCCTCTGAACGAGTTTACGGCAGCACAAACAGATTATATCCTCCCCTACAGTTCGGCCTTGCACAAAGATAATTTCTATGCGACACAGTTCCATCCGGAAAAGAGCGGAGCCGTGGGCGAACGAATCCTGAGGAACTTTTTAGAATTGTGAACCATTACATTATATATAACAATGCATAAGAAGAAATAGATATGATAGAGTTAATTCCTGCCATCGACATTATTGATGGCAAATGCGTCCGTCTTTCTCAAGGAGATTATAACACACAGAAAGTATATAACGAAAACCCGGTTGAGGTTGCCAAAGAATTTGAAGCCCATGGGATTCATCGTCTGCACATTGTCGATCTGGATGGAGCAGTTTCACGCCATGTTGTGAATTACCGTGTACTGGACCAAATCGCCAGCCGCACTTCTCTGGTCATTGATTTTGGAGGAGGGATAAAAACAGACGAGGACCTAGTCATCGCTTTCGACAATGGCGCACAAATGGTAACCCTGGGCAGCGTAGCCGTGAAAAATCCCGGGCTTTTCAAAAAATGGCTGGAACAATACGGAAACGAGAAAATCATTCTGGGAGCTGATGTAAAGGAGAATAAAATTTCTGTCAATGGCTGGAAAGAAGAAAGTCAGCAGCAGTTGATCCCTTTTTTGAAAGATTATACTAAAGAAGGGGTTTTCAAGGTGTTATGTACCGACATCAGCCGTGACGGAATGTTGCAAGGGCCTTCCGTGGAACTATACCAGCAAATCCTGAAGGAGTTCCCGAATATGCATCTGATAGCCAGCGGAGGAGTAAGCTGTATACAGGACATTATCGACCTGGAAATAGCCAAAGTTCCGGCTGTTGTTTTCGGCAAGGCATTATACGAGGGAAAAATTACATTGAAAGACTTAAACCGTTTCATGTAAGAGCAAATCATGTTAGCAAAAAGAATCATACCTTGCCTGGACATCAAAGACGGGCAGACCGTAAAAGGAACCAATTTCGTAAACTTACGTCAAGCAGGTGATCCGGTAGAACTGGGGCGTACCTACAGTGAACAGGGAGCTGACGAACTGGTCTTTCTCGATATCACTGCCAGCCATGAAGGGCGCAAAACCTTTACCGATTTGGTAAAACGGGTAGCGGCCAATATCAATATCCCCTTTACTGTAGGAGGAGGTATAAACGAACTGAGCGACGTAGACCGGCTATTGAATGCAGGAGCTGACAAAGTTTCTATCAATTCATCAGCCATCCGCAATCCGGATTTGGTAGACAAGATTGCCAAACATTTCGGTTCACAGGTCTGTGTGGTAGCCATTGACGCCAAGCAGACTGAAACCGGGTGGAAATGCTATCTGAACGGCGGCCGGATTGAAACCGACAAGTACCTGTTTGACTGGGCTAAAGAGGTGAACAACCGCGGGGCAGGAGAAATTCTTTTCACGAGCATGAACCATGACGGAGTGAAAAACGGATATGCCAACGAAGCCCTCTCCACCCTGGCGGATTTACTGACAATTCCCGTCATCGCATCTGGAGGCGCCGGATGCATGGAACATTTCCGCGATACATTTGCAAAAGGGAAAGCAGATGCTGCATTAGCAGCCAGCGTTTTTCATTTCGGAGAAATTAAAATTCCCGAATTAAAACAGTATCTTTGCGAGCAAGGAATTAATGTGAGGTTATAACTCTGTTTTTAATTGCATCTAAATCTGTTTCCACTACCATCCCAAACAGGATGAAAGACTGGCAAACGACCTTCAGATCCTCATTCCACTCTGAATGACGATGCTGATGAAATTTTAAACAAGTTCTATACAACACCGATAATATAACAATAAAATATAGAAAAATGGATTTGAATTTCGAAAAAATGAACGGGTTGATCCCCGCCATCATACAAGACAACAGCACCAGCAAAGTACTGATGTTAGGGTTTATGAATGAAGAAGCATACCGAAAGACAGTGGAAACCGGTAAAGTAACCTTCTTCAGCCGTACCAAGAACCGTCTGTGGACAAAAGGTGAAGAAAGCGGGAATTTCCTGAATGTTGTTTCTATAAAAGAAGACTGTGACAAGGATACCCTGCTGATCAAAGTAAATCCGGCAGGTCCTGTATGTCACACCGGAACAGATACTTGCTGGGGAGAAGAAAACAAAGAAGACATCATGTTCCTGAAGGAATTACAAGATTTCATTGACAAACGTCACGAGGAAATGCCTGCAGGCTCTTACACCACCAGCCTGTTCGAATCCGGTATCAACAAAATGGCACAGAAAGTAGGCGAGGAAGCCGTGGAAACGGTTATCGAAGCTTGTAACGGAACCGACGAACGCCTCATCTACGAAGGAGCCGATCTGATATACCACATGATTGTACTGCTCACCTCAAAAGGCTATCGCATCGAAGACCTTGCCCGTGAATTGAAAGAACGTCATAGCGCTACGTGGAAAAAACATTAAAATGATGGACGAAGCTCTCATTCGATATAAAAACGTATATATCAACCAACAAGAGTTAGGCGTATTGGAAGATGTAAACCTGGAACTGAACAAGGGTGAATTTGTTTACCTCATTGGAAAAGTCGGTTCCGGAAAAACCTCATTACTGAAAACAATTTACGGTGAGCTGGATATACAGTCAGGAGAAGCTGAGGTGTTAGGCTACAACATGACTAACATCAAGCGGAAGCATATTCCCGAACTGCGTCGCCGTTTAGGCATTGTCTTTCAAGATTTTCAGTTACTGACAGACCGCACCGTACACGCAAACCTCAGTTTTGTATTGCGCGCCACCGGATGGACAAACAAAGCAACCATCAAAGCACGCATTGAAGAAGTACTGGACCAAGTGGGAATGACCGGCAAAGGATACAAAATGCCCAACGAGCTATCGGGTGGCGAGCAACAACGCATTGTTATCGCCCGTGCCATCCTGAACCGGCCGGACATTATTCTGGCCGACGAGCCGACGGGTAACCTGGACACCGAAACAGGGCGCAAAATTGTAGAACTTCTGAAATCCATTTGTGCTACAGGCTCCGCCATCATGATGACCACCCATAATCTGCATCTCCTGTCGGAATATCCGGGAGTTGTCTACCGCTTTGAGAATCATCATATCAAAGAAGTAACTCACGAATACAGCCGGATGGAAAGAAGTCAAAATGAGACCGAAAAAGGAGAAAAAACGACAGTTACACCCCAAGAAACGGCAGAATAAGTAGATGAATGATAAATATCATCGCTAAAATGCTGATTTTTGCAGTCTTATTTGTATATTTGCACGCTAATTATCAATATAGGAACAATTAAAATACGAAACGAAAAATGAAAGTTTTAAAGTTTGGAGGTACTTCGGTAGGTTCTGCACAAAGAATGAAAGAAGTAGCCAAATTAATTACCGACGGTGAACAGAAGATTGTTGTACTTTCAGCCATGTCTGGAACAACAAACACGTTGGTTGAAATTTCGGATTATCTGTATAAGAAAAATCCCGAAGGTGCGAATGAAATCATTAACAGACTGGAGGCTAAATATAAACAGCATGTTAATGAACTTTATTCTACTGACGAGTATAAGCAGAAAACACAGGAATTTATAAAAGCACAGTTCGATTATATTCGTTCGTATACAAAAGATATTTTCACACTGTTCGAAGAAAAAGTAATCCTGGCACAAGGCGAATTGATCTCCACCAACATGGTTACCAACTATTTGCAGGAACAAGGGGTCAACGCCATCTTACTTCCGGCATTGGAATTCATGCGCACGGACAAGAACTCGGAGCCCGATCCTGTATATATCAAAGAAAAACTGGCCGCACAGCTGGAAATACATCCGGATGCTGAAATTTATATCACACAAGGTTTTATCTGCCGTAACGCCTATGGCGAGATAGATAATCTGCAACGTGGCGGAAGCGACTATACCGCATCACTGATCGGTGCCGCTGTAAACGCCTCCGAAATCCAGATATGGACAGATATTGACGGTATGCACGATAATGACCCGCGCATCGTAGACAAGACTTCTCCTGTACGTCACCTGCACTTCGAAGAAGCTGCCGAGTTGGCCTACTTTGGTGCGAAGATTCTGCACCCTACTTGCGTACAGCCTGCCAAATATGCCAATATTCCCGTCCGTCTGCTTAATACAATGGAACCTACAGCCCCGGGGACTTTGATTTCCAATGATACGGAAAAAGGCAAAATCAAGGCAGTTGCAGCCAAAGACAACATCACTGCCATCAAGATCAAATCAAGCCGTATGTTACTGGCCCACGGCTTCTTGCGCAAAGTATTCGAAATCTTCGAAAGCTATCAGACCTCTATCGACATGATCTGTACTTCAGAGGTCGGTGTTTCCGTATCCATTGATAACACCAAACATCTGAATGAAATTCTGGACGACTTGAAGAAATATGGTACAGTAACCGTAGATCAGGATATGTGTATCATCTGTGTAGTCGGTGACCTGGAATGGGAAAACGTAGGCTTTGAAGCCAAAGCGTTGGACGCCATGCGCGACATACCGGTACGTATGATTTCATTCGGCGGTAGCAACTACAATATTTCTTTCCTGATTCGTGAAGAAGACAAGAAGAAAGCATTGCAGTCATTAAGCGATCATTTATTCAACAATAAATAATTTCTACTGTAGGGGCGGATTGAATCCGCCCGAATACATCCCACTCTACAAAGTTGGTGTTTTCGGGCGAATTTAATTCGCCCTTGCTCATAAAAACAAAATACAATATGAAAGGAACATTCCCCGTAAACAAGTTCAGAGAGTTGGAAACTCCCTTCTACTATTACGATGTCAATGTGCTGCGAGAAACCTTGTCATGCATCAACAAAGAAGCAGGCAAATACAATAATTTCTGCGTGCATTACGCCGTGAAGGCCAATGCTAACCACAAAGTCCTGACAATTATCCGCGAAAGCGGTCTGGGAGCCGACTGTGTAAGTGGCGGAGAAATCCGCGCAGCCATTAAGGCCGGATTCCCGACAAACAAAATAGTCTATGCTGGTGTAGGCAAGACAGACTGGGAAATTAATCTGGGTCTGGATTATGATATTTTCTGCTTCAACGTAGAGTCCGTACCCGAACTGGAAATCATTAACGAACTGGCTGCCGCCAAAGGCAAAACAGCCCGTGTAGCTTTCCGTATCAATCCGAATGTAGGTGCGCATACCCATGCAAATATCACCACCGGACTAGCAGAGAACAAATTCGGGATCAGCATGGAAGATATGGACAAAGTGATTGATATGGCCGGAACATTGCCTCATGTAAAATTTGTAGGCTTACATTTCCACATCGGTTCTCAGATTCTGGATATGGGTGATTTTGTAGCCTTGTGCAACCGTGTAAACGAACTACAGGAAAAACTCTATGCCCGCCAAATCATAGTAGAACATATCAATGTAGGCGGCGGGTTAGGAATTGATTATGCACACCCCAACCGTCAAGCCATCCCCAACTTCACGGAATACTTTGCCACTTATCACAAGCATCTGAAACTGCGCCCCCAGCAGACTTTACATTTCGAACTGGGACGTGCCGTAGTAGGACAGTGCGGCAGCCTTATCAGCAAAGTGATTTATGTAAAGCAAGGAACCAACAAACAGTTTGCCATATTAGATGCCGGCATGACCGACTTGATTCGTCCTGCCCTCTATCAGGCATACCACAAAATAGAAAATATCACTTCGGAAGAACCTATGGAAACTTACGATGTGGTAGGCCCCATCTGCGAATCATCCGATGTATTCGGCAAGGCTATTGATTTGAACAAAGCACACCGTGGCGACCTTTTCGCTCTCCGTTCAGCAGGAGCATATGGTGAAATTATGGCATCGGCTTACAATTGTCGTGCATTGCCCAAAGGATATACCTCAGAAGAGTTAGTATAAACCAACTCCAACTGCCTGAATAAATAAGAAACAGCGCCGCTTTGATGCAAAGCGGCGCTGTTTCTTATTTATCTTCCGGAATGAAATCTTCTTTTATAAATTCATCATACACACGCCGTGGATGATCCGCTTTTGAAAATCCATTATTACCAAAATTCTGTTCACGGAACTTCTTTAGCTTTAAATTATCTTCCGCATACTCACGCAAAGTTTTCTGTTTGCCTCCTAATATGGAACTATCCAGCACCTCACATTCCAACAGATTTTCCTTCGGAGTAATTATTGGAAGGAGCTTCTGTTCCAAAAAACCGCGATAGGCCCCCACATACTCGCACCAGCACTCCCCCTTCACCTCATAAATACGATACGTGTACTTAGACAAAGCAGTTCTAATAAAAATTTCATTCCCCATCACCTCGGCCACGGCTTCTAAGTTATAAGCCAAGTCTTTAATCTTGATAATCTTCTTTCCTGACTCATCTTCCTTGATTTCCGTAGCCCAAAAGTCGGAATGCATAAGCTGATCAAGTATATTGATCAAACTTTCTTTAATCTCAAATTGTATTCTCATAATAATTGCCCGTTGGTCAGGACTTGTTACAGGTTTCAGTTAACTTCTTTAAATATAGCAATTATACTTGAAAAATATTCACGAAAACACACTTTTAACATTAAATTATAATTAAATCTGAACTTTTGAATAAATAAAGAATATTCATCCTGCTACAATTCAATTATTTGCTGTATTTTTGCACGTTTTTAAAACAGATCACACATGGAACCATTCACCATAGATATAATCTTACCAATAGCTTCGGGAGCCTTATTCACCACGCAGGCCGTTTACTATCTGGGGCTATATAACAAACTATACACTCACAGCAGAGAAACAGCATATGCCACTGATATAAATACCCAAAATCCTCCACTGTCTGTCATCATTGTGGCAAAAGACGCAGCCCACGAATTACAAGAAAACCTCCCATTTATTTTAGAGCAGGACTATCCGGAATTCGAAGTGATTGTGATTTACGACCGCCCGGCGGATGATTGTGACAATACGTTGAAATTACTGGAAGACAAATATCCCAATCTCTATCATACCTTTATCCCCGACAGTGCACGCTACATCAGCCACAAGAAACTGGGAATAACAATGGGAATTAAAGCCAGCCGCCATGAATGGCTGGTATTTACCGAACCCGATTGCCGTCCGCAAAGCAATCAATGGCTGAAACAGATGGCACGTAATTTCACACCTGCCACCGAAATCGTTTTAGGCTACAGCAACTACGAAAAAGTACCGGGATGGTTTAATAAGAAAATCACTTTCGACACGTTGCTGAATTCTATGCGTTATCTGGGTATGGCTGTTTCCGGACATCCCTACATGGGCACAGGACGGAATATGGCTTATCGGAAAACACTGTACTACAAGCAGAAGGGATTTGCCTCCCACCTGAATCTGCAACGTGGAGAAGATGATTTGTTCATCAATGAAACAGCCCGTGCACACAATACACGAGTTGAAGCCAGCCCTGAAAGTCTGATGCGAATCGCCATGCCTAAATATAAAAGAATATGGTGTGAAGAGAAAATAAGCTATGCGGCTACCAGCCGGTTATTTCATGGAACCGCCCGTTATCTCATGGGATTTGAGACTTGCAGCAGATTCTTGTTCTATACAGCCATCATCGCCACTATAACCATCAGTATTCTTCTCCACCAATGGACTATTGCAGGCATTGCCGTTTTGCTATGGTCAGCACGCTTCACGATGCAACTGATTGTTTTCAGAAAAACCGCCAAAGTTTTTGGCGAACGGAAGTTCTGTGCACTACTCCCCTTATTCGATTTTCTGCAACCTGCATGGAATGGGGTATTCAAATTACAACGTAAATTCAGACGGAAAAATGAGTTTATGAGAAAATAAAAAGAGAATGAAACCAACTATACATTTCTTAATTTAATAATACGAATTATGATCAGATTAAATGTTTTTATCCAAGTAAACGAGAGTAACCGCAATGCTGTCTTAGAAACAGCAAAGGAATTGGTAGCGCAATCTTTAAACGACAAGGGTTGCATCGCTTATGATATCTTTGAGAGCGCGACACGGAAAGATGTCCTTATGATTTGCGAAACATGGAAAGATGCTGAGTCACTGGATGCACACGAAAAAGCTGCACATTTTATAACCTTGGTTCCTAAATTGCAAGAATTGGGCAAGATGAAATTAGAAAAATTTGAATTCTAAATCCGGTTATCCATCTTGATCCGACAAAAACAAATCAGGGCTTGTTTATACAAACCCTGATTTGTTTTTATCCGCCAAGAAAGGTTATGCAAGAAACACTTTTCCACCAATGTAATCACTGCCTGAAAAAACAGAAGAGTATCACATTATCCAGCATAACAAATTGAAACCTTTTATCGCTTTATATTCTCTAACACACCCCAAACAGCCCCTTTTTCATTGTTTTCACCCACCCATGCACATGCAATATTATTCGGTAAAACTATAAATGTAACAATTTAAAACCTTCGTTTTACAACGAAATATCACAAATATTGTTTGTTTTATATCATATTTCGCTTCAATAAGATTTAATATGTATATTATTTGCATATTAAAGACAATTATTCTACTTTTGCACCCGTTTTAAAAACAACAAAAAGTTTCAAATTGAAAGCATAAGTATGAAAATAATCTGGTCCATCCGTTCTTTCAACTTTACCAACATACCGTAAATGCGTTTGTCCAAAAGCGTGTTATAAGTAATATTGTAAAATCAGAAAAACAGTTGAATCTCATGTTTACTTTCATTTCTATAATGGCTGTCGGAGTCCTTATAGGCTATCCCTTACGCCACAAATCCCAAGTACGCAAGATCACTCCTCTCATCCATATCGTGGTCTGTCTGCTACTTTTCTTACTCGGTCTCTCTATTGGTCTTAACAGACTGATTATTGACAATCTTGGTTACTTCTGCGGCCAGGCAGCCGTCATCTCCTCATTAAGCATATTGGGCAGCATGATGGCCTCCCTTGCAGTATACCACATCTTTTTCAAAGGAAAGGGGGCAAGCGGTGAAAAGTAGTCTTGTAACTCTAGCCTTTTTCTTGTTTGGCTGCGTAGCCGGAGTCAGCTATGCGGTGGACTTCGACGTACACCAAACCTCTGTATATGTACTATATGTACTGATGCTGTTACTCGGCATTAATCTTGGAAGCAACCGCAACCTCAGGCAGTTTGTCTTATCCCTCAATTTCAGAACACTGCTTGTACCCCTTGCCACCGTAAGCGGCACTCTGCTGTTTTCCGCCATCGGAGGCTTTCTCTTGAGCCGCTGGAGTATTTTCGACTGCATGGCTGTCGGAAGCGGATTCTCCTATTATTCCGTTTCCTCCATCCTTATCACGCAGATCAAATCCCCCTCCATCGGTGTGCAGCTTGCTACCGAATTGGGGACCATCGCACTACTATCCAATATTTTCCGGGAAATGACCGCCTTGATAGGAGCTCCCCTTTTCCGCAAATATTTCGGTTATCTGGCGCCTATCTCGGCGGCGGGCATCGGTTCTTCCGACATTTCCCTGGCAGCCATCGCACGCTGCTCCGGACCGGAAGCCGTACCCGTGGCCATCGTCCACGGCATACTGATAAACATAAGCATGCCTTTCTTCGTTTCTTTCTTCTGCAAACTGTGAACTGAAGGAAGTGACATACTATACGTAACTTTACATTCTCTCTATAAAGAACCGGCCCTGTCACGAATTCGCAGCAGGGTTGGTTCTAACACATCCGCCCGACTAAAGCATTTCTTCCTAACAATTAGGTCTTTTCTTTCTATCAACTACTACAGACTTTCACAACAGACTGTACAGTCCATTACATCAGACCGTACAGTCCACTATAATGGACTATACGATTCACTGTAGGAGACTGTAGTACATTACCGCATAAAAAGACTTAATCATAAGGGAAAAAGACCTTAGCATTATAGGAAAAAAGGATTAATACCGGATATACGGAAAACGCAGAAAGAGAATCTTCTCATTCAAACCGAATAGATTTTGCCGGATGAATACGCGTCACCAGAAATGACGGCCCGACAAGCATCAGCACCGACACCAGCAAAGTACAGACATTCAGCAACAAATAAATCCAAATGTTGAATTCAACAGGAACACGATCTACATAATAAGTGGCAGGGTCCAGTTTGAAAAGATGAAATTGAGATTGAATAAAGCATAATGCCACCCCGATGATATTTCCCCATAGCATCCCCCTGCCTATCAAGAATACAGAAAAACTGAGGAATATCTTACGGATAGCAAAATTATCAGCTCCCAATGCTTTCAGCACCCCGATCATATTGGTACGCTCCAGAATGATAATCAGCAAACCGGATATCATGGTGAATCCGGCCACCCCCGTCATGAGAAACAAGATAACCCACACATTCATATCCAGCAAATCCAGCCATGCAAATATCTGAGGATTGACTTCCTCCACCGTCTGAGTATAGTAAGTACCTCCGTATGCATCCACCTGCGTATCCACCCGTGCACGGATTTCCTCCTTCACCGGCTCCAACCGGCTATACTCATTCACTTCCAGTTCCATACCACTCACCTGCCCTTTCTGCCAGCCATTCAAACGGTTCACCGTATATAAGTCGGTTATCAGAAACAAATCATCGTATGCGGAAAAATTGGTCTGATAGATGCCGGCGACAGTAAGACGGCGGGCGCGCACATTATCCTCTATATAATAGGTATAGATTTTATCACCCAGTTTCAGATGAAGCTTGTCGGCAATAGTGCGGGACACCAATACCTTATTGGTAGAGGCAGTATCCGAGAAAACAGGAATTTCCCCTTCCTGCAAATGATTCTTTAAAAACCTCCAGTCGTATTCATGAGAAACACCTTTCAGTACCATTCCCTGAAAGCTGTCGTCTGTCATAATCATTCCCGGCTTGGTGGAATAGCGCTGCACGTGCTTCACTCCTTCCAGTGTTTTCAACAGATGGAGCAAACTGTCGTTGGCAACGATGGGAACCGTCTGATAAGATTGCTGGGAGTCGAAGTTAGTTATTACGATATCGGACCCCAAGCCTACCACCTTGTCGCGTACCTCATGTTTGAAACCGATCACCACCGCTACCGACACAATCATGACGGCCAGCCCGATGGCTATGCCCAGCATAGCAATGCGGACGGCAGGCTTGGACACCTCTTTTCCACCCTCATTGCTGCGATAGATGCGTCTGGCAATAAAGAGCTTCCAGTCCATATCAGTCTTCTACCCTTCCGGGATATGCTTCCAATGCCTTACGCAGTACGAACAACGCACGGACCAAATCCTCTTTCTTCAACACGTAGGCAATACGCACCTCATTACGGCCTGCACCGGGAGTGGTATAGAATCCGGCAGCCGGAGCCATCATGACCGTCTCGCCTTCATAGTTGAATTCCGACAGACACCATGCACAGAACTTCTCGCTGTCGTCCACCGGTAATTTGGCAACCGTATAGAATGCACCCATCGGTATGGGCGAATAAACACCCGGAATACGGTTCAGCCCGTCAATCAGGCACTTACGGCGCTCCACGTATTCGTCATACGTCTCGCGTGTGTACTCTTCGGGGGCATCCAATGAAGCCTCGGCAGCAATCTGACCGATCAAAGGAGGGCTCAGACGTGCCTGGCAGAACTTCATGACAGCATTTCTCACTTCCTTATTCTTGGTAATCAACGCACCGATACGGATACCGCATTCGGAATAACGCTTGGACACCGAGTCTATCAGTACCACATTTTCTTCAATGCCTTCCAAGTGACAGGCAGAGATATAAGGAGAACCGGTATAGATAAACTCGCGGTACACTTCATCCGAGAACAGGTAAAGATCATACTTCTTCACCATGTCACGAATCTGGTTCATCTCGCGGCGGGTATACAAATAGCCGGTCGGATTATTCGGGTTACAGATCAGAATAGCTTTTGTGCGTTCGTTTATCAACTCCTCGAACTTCTCCACTTTCGGCAGGGAGAACCCTTCCTCGATGGTAGTCGTCACCGTGCGGATCACGGCTCCGGCCGAAATGGCGAACGCCATATAGTTGGCATAGGCAGGTTCCGGCACAATGATCTCATCTCCCGGATTCAAGCAACTCAGAAAAGCAAACAGCACCGCTTCCGAACCTCCGGTAGTGATGATGATATCATCGGCAGACAAGTTGATGTCATATTTCTTATAATAACCCACCAGTTTCTCGCGATAGCTGCGGTATCCCTGGCTGGGACTATATTCCAAAACGGTACGGTCAATATTACGAATCGCATCAAGGGCCGCTCGCGGAGTAGGCAGGTCGGGCTGACCGATATTCAGGTGATACACATGAATTCCTCTCTGTTTTGCAGCATCGGCCAGCGGTGCCAATTTGCGAATTGGCGATGCGGGCATCTCGTTTCCTCTGATGGATATTATTGGCATAATGTTATAAAAATTATTTAATCGAAGTGCAAAGATAGACTTTCGCAACCAACCGAGCAAACAATTAATTAAGAATTTAAATCTTTGTTATCTTAATGCGCATTTTTTAGGGTTATTAAAAAAAAACATGTAAGTTTGTTCCAGTAAAACAAAGCAAAATATCAAATGAATCTATACCTGATAACCTTCCAGTCCTCCTTGAACAGAATTGAATCTGTATATGATTGCCATAAAGATTTATTTGTGGAAATCGAGAAGTTTTTCACGCTTCATCTGGTACCATATACAGAGGCTGCAAGTATTCCGGCAGATGCCTACCGGATGGCTTTCATCGCTTCGGGCGGGGTAGAAAAAATGGTCACCCAACACTTCGAACTACTTCCCTATCCTATCCATCTGCTGACCGACGGACAACAGAACTCACTGGCTGCTTCCCTGGAAATAGCTACATGGATACGCAGCAAAGGAATGAAAGTACATATTATTCATGGCACTATCCCCAATATGGTGAAACAACTGATAGATCATCACAAGGCTTTCGCCGCCCAGCGCGAGGTAAGAGGAAAACGAATCGGAGTTGTGGGATATTCTTCTCCGTGGCTGGTGGCCAGCAATGTAGATTACCTGCTTGCCAAACGCCGCTGGGGAATAGAGTTCATTGATATCCCCATGGAGGAAGTGTATTGTCTGTTTTATCAGATAAAGGATGATGATATAGGATATGAGGCGTCCGTATTTGCCAACCGTGCCATTGCCTGCCGGGAAGGGACTCCGGAAGATTTGCTGAAAGCCATGCGTCTTTATCAGGCCGTGAAAATAATCTGCGAAAAGAAAAAGCTGGATGCGGTAACCCTCTCCTGCTTCTCGTTGATTGAGAAATTAGGAACTACCGGATGTCTGGCACTTGCCCTGCTGAATGATGAAGGCATCCCGGCCGGATGTGAAGGAGACTTGCAATCCATCTTTACTCTGCTCATCGCCAAGACACTGACCGGCCAGGCAGGATTCATGGCGAATCCGGCATTCATCAACGATGACCAGAACGAAATAGTGATGGCTCACTGTACGATTGCCACCAAAATGGTGGATCAGTTTATCATCCGGAATCATTTTGAAACGGAGACCGGGATAGCCATACAGGGTATTCTGCATCCGGGAGGCATCACGATGATAAAATGCGCGGGAGAGTGTCTGGACGAGTATTTCGTTTCCACAGGCCAACTGATAGAAAATACCAACTACATCAATGCCTGCCGCACCCAGGCAAGAATCAAACTGGACAAACCCGTAGACTATTTTATGCGTAATCCTTTGGGTAACCATCACATCATATTAATGGGCGATCATGAAAAAGTGATTCACGAATTCATGCAATTGAACAGCTGCAAACTAGTGGAATAAGGAAAGCATGAAGAAATTAAGTAAAATGGGAGACGAAGATTAAATAAATTGTATCTTTGTATCCAATTTAATATTCAATAAAACAATAAACTTTTATGATGCATACTTGGTTTGAATGTAAGATACGTTACGAAAAAGTCATGGAAAACGGCATGAACAAGAAAGTAACGGAACCCTATTTGGTTGACGCGCTGAGCTTTACTGAAGCAGAAGCCCGTATTATTGAAGAAATCACTCCGTATATCAGCGGCGAGTTCACTGTTTCGGACATCAAACGCGCCAACTACAGCGAACTGTTCCCCTCTGAAGAAGATGCAGCCGACCGCTGGTTTAAGTGCAAGCTGTTCTTCATTACGCTGGACGAAAAAAGCGGAGCAGAGAAAAAGACCTCCACTACCGTACTGGTACAAGCTTCCGACCTTCGCGACGCTGTAAAGAAACTGGACGAAGGAATGAAAGGTACAATGGCAGACTACGTGATTGCGTCCGTAGCCGAAACCGCCATCATGGATGTTTACCCATACGAAGCCGAACCGGATGTGAAACCTGAATTTCCGGATGCCGGAAAAACCGAATAAAGCCTGATAAAAAAATAGAAAGTATAACAGATAATGAGCATTCAAGCAAATTTAAAAGAAGTTCTTTCCGAACTGCCTGCGGGTGTCCGCCTGGTAGCCGTATCCAAATTCCATCCCAACGAGGCGTTGGAAGAAGCGTATGCTGCCGGCCAGCGTATTTTCGGTGAGAGCCACGTGCAGGAAATGACTCAGAAATATGAAACCCTGCCCAAAGACATTGAATGGCATTTCATCGGCCACCTGCAAACAAACAAAGTCAAATACATGGCCCCTTATGTAGCTATGATACATGCCATAGACTCGTATAAATTGTTGGTTGAAGTCAATAAACAAGCTTCCAAAGTCCATCGCGTCATCCCTTGTTTATTGCAGATACATATCGCCCAAGAGGAAACGAAGTTCGGTTTCTCTTTTGACGAATGCAGGGAAATGCTGGATACAGGCGGATGGAAGGATTTGAAAAATGTCCGCTTATCAGGAGTGATGGGTATGGCGACCAATGTGGATGACGACGAACAAATCAAAAGAGAATTTTGTTCCTTAAATACATTCTTCAAAGAAATAAAGCAGAACTATTTTTCTGATTCAGAATACTTTAAAGAAATTTCCATGGGTATGTCACACGATTATCCGCTGGCAGTGGAAGCCGGAAGTACACTAGTCAGGGTAGGAAGCAAAATCTTTGGAGAACGAAACTATTAAAACTACTATTTATATGACTCAATTAAAAACCACTTTTGCCGGGTTGTCACTGCGCAATCCTATAATCATCAGCAGTTCCAGCCTTACAAACAGCGCTGAAAAGAACAAGAAACTGGAGCTGGCAGGCGCCGGAGCCATTGTTTTGAAATCAGTTTTCGAAGAGCAGATCATGATGGAAGCACATCACATGGCTACTTATGGCTCTCCCGAAGGAGATGACTACTTGAGCACATATGTACGCTCTCATGCATTGAACGAATATATTTCATTGATTGAACAGACTAAAAAGCTTTGCACCATTCCTGTCATTGCCAGCATCAACTGCTTCAGCAACTCAGAATGGACAGACTTTGCCCGTACCGTGGAAGCAGCAGAAGCCGACGCACTGGAAATCAACATCCTTTCCTTGCAGACCGAAAAAGAATATCAATACGGTTCTTTCGAACAGCGTCATATCGATATCGTAAGCAGTATCAAGAAACAGATTTCCATCCCCGTCATTGTGAAACTGGGCAGCAATCTGACCAACCCCATCACACTGATCAACCAGCTTTATGCCAACGGAGCCAATGCTGTGGTATTGTTCAACCGATTCTACCAGCCGGATATCAATATCGACACCATGACATATTCTGCAGGCGATGTATTCAGTACTCCTGCCGACTTGTCCAACGGACTGCGCTGGACTGCTATCGCTTCGGCACAAGTTCCTCAGACAGACTATGCCATCTCGGGCGGTGTGCACGATGGAAAAGCGATAGTCAAAGCAATTCTGGCAGGCGCTTCGGCTGTAGAACTGTGCAGTGTCATCTACCAAAGAGGCAATCAGGCCATTGCAGATATGACAAATGAAATGACCCAATGGATGAACCGGCAAGGCTACAAGGACATCAGCGAATTCAAGAGCTCGATGAACGCACTGTCTACCGGAGCCAGCAATCCGTTTGAACGTACACAGTTCATGAAGTATTTCAGCAGCAAAGAATAAAAATCAGTGGTTAGTGATTAGTGGTTCATATCCATGCGACATCACAGCGCAGCTCATTAACCACTAACCACTAATCACTATTTTTCCTTCTGTTTAATTTGTATGCTCCAAAGAAAGTCTTATATTTGCACATTTGATTAAAGTTTGTGCAAAATATAAACAAAAGAGTATATACAATGGAGCAGAGTTTTATTGCCTTCCTGGAAGACAGTATAAAGAAAAACTGGGACTTGGATGCCCTTACAGATTATAAAGGTGCCACATTACAATATAAAGATGTAGCCCGCAAAATAGAAAAGCTACACATCATCTTCGAATTAAGCGGCATCAAGCAAGGAGACAAGATAGCTGTCTGTGGCCGCAACAGTTCTCATTGGGGAGTTACTTTCCTGGCTGCCGTTACATACGGGGCAGTGATTGTTCCCATTCTTCACGAATTCAAATCGGACAACATTCATAATATAGTCAATCACTCGGAAGCACGCCTGCTGATGGTGGGCGATATGGTATGGGAGAATCTGAATGAAAATGCCATGCCGTTGTTAGAAGGGGTTATCCTGATGAATGACTATACCCTGCTAGTTTCCCGCAGTTCCAAATTGGACTATGCACGCGATCATCTGAACGAACTGTTCGGAAAGAAATATCCGCGCAATTTCCGCCGGGAACATGTCAGCTACCGCCGGGATACACCGGAAGAACTGGCTGTGATCAACTATACTTCCGGCACGACCAGTTATTCCAAAGGAGTGATGATTCCTTACCGCGCATTGTGGTCGAATACCCAGTTCGCTTTTGATGTCTTGAAAATGAATCCGGGTGACAAGCTGGTTTCCATGCTCCCTATGGCACACATGTACGGACTGGCTTTCGAGTTCCTTTATGAATTCTGTGTGGGATGCCATATTTATTTCCTGACCCGTACCCCCAGTCCGAAAATCATCTTCCAAGCCTTTTCCGAAGTGAAACCCAATCTGGTAGTAGCCGTTCCATTGATTATCGAAAAAATCATCAAGAAGAATGTACTGCCCAAACTGGAAACCCCGGCTATGAAGATTTTACTGAAAGTTCCTATCATCAATGATAAAATCAAAGCCACAGTCCGCGAACAGATGATAAATGCCTTCGGAGGTAATTTCTACGAAATTATTGTAGGAGGTGCCGCCTTCAATCAAGAAATAGAGCAGTTCCTGAAAAGTATAGATTTCCCCTATACCGTGGGATATGGCATGACTGAGTGTGCTCCGATTATCTGTTATGAAGATTGGAAATATTTCAAGCCGGGTTCCTGCGGAAAGGCGGCTCCTCGTATGGAAGTCAAAATATTGAGCCCCGACCCTGAGAATATAGTAGGTGAGATAGTATGCAAAGGACCTAATGTAATGTTAGGCTATTACAAGAATCCCGAAGCTACCGCCGAGGTGATAGACAAGGACGGCTGGTTGCATACCGGTGACCTGGGTGTTATGGATGCGGAAGGCAACGTTACCATCAAGGGACGCAGCAAAAACATGCTGTTGGGTCCATCGGGACAGAATATTTATCCGGAAGAGATTGAAGATAAATTGAATAACATGCCGTTCGTTTCAGAAAGCATTATCATACAGCAGGCAGACAGCAAACTGGCGGCTTTGGTTTATCCCGATTTCGACGATGCCTTTGCTCATGGGCTGGATAATGACGCGATAGCACAGGCTATGGAAGAGAACCGTATCAACTTGAATACAGAACTTCCTGCATATTCACAAATAGCCCGTGTAAAAATCTATCCGGAAGAATTCGAGAAAACTCCTAAAAAGAGTATCAAACGTTTCTTATATCAGGAAGTAAAATAACACCTGGCAGAAAAAAGAACCTGCCTGCAACATATATAATGTATAAGTCTGAAGATTATAGATGTTGCAGGCTATACATTATAGATGTTACAGGTTATACATCCGCATATATGGACACCTGGATCATGATGCGTGAAAGGAGACAAAACAAAACATAATTTTACTCTTGCCCCCCGATCAATTCTCCCCATAATTCCCCCTTATATCTACATTTTTATTACATTTGCACCCAAGAAACTAAAAATGTATGAAAATGAATATGCGTATAGCAGCAATACTCCTTTTAGGATATTGTGCAGGTATGTCAACTCCTGCTTTTGCCCAGAAAAAGGACAAGCTTAAAAAAGGCCCCAACATCTCCTTGAACATTTCCGCGAAGAAAGACAGTGTCAAAACCACTTATCTGAATATCGGTCTGCTTACAAATATCTATCAACTGAAAGGAATCGGTATCAACGCTGTATCCAGTGTTGTACAAAACGATATGACGGGTTTCCAAATCTCCGGCCTTGCCAGCATTACCGGACGCCACGCCTCCGGTTTCCAACTGGGAGGTATTGCCAATGTAGCCGGAGGCAATGCCAATGGCATCATGCTCAGCGGACTGATGAATGTTGCCGGAGGGAAAGCCAACGGTATCCAAATTTCCGGATTAGGCAACATTGCCGGAAACATATCAAGAGGAGTTACCATCGGCGGTCTGATGAATCTGGCCGGCAACAAAGCCCAAGGAGTTCAGATAGCCGGCTTGGCCAACATTGCCGGAAAATCACAAAATGGCGTCGCTATCGGCGGACTGATGAACGTATCTGCCGAGAAACTGAACGGAGCACAAGTTTCCACCCTGCTCAATATCAGTGGCGGAGAAGCCAAAGGCGCTCAAGTCTCAGCCATTGGTAATGTAGGTGTAAACGTGAATGGTATGCAATTCTCCGCCATCAGCAATATCGCTGCCGGAGAAATCAGAGGCTTGCAGCTTTGCGGTGCGGTAAATATCGCCGTCAAGACGGAAAATGCCCTGCAATTCTCAGGACTGACCAATGTTTGCCAAGGCAAGTTACGCGGTGTGCAGTTCGCTCCCGGCAACTACGCCGGAGAAGTAAGCGGCGCGCAAATCGGTTTACTCAACCTGTGTGGCGGGAATGTAAAAGGAATACAAATAGGAATCATCAACCATAGCAAGGATACTACCGCCCATAAACTAGGTTTGGTGAATATCACTCCCAAAACCCGTATCCAGATGATGCTGTTTGCAGGTAACACCAGCAAACTGAATGCTGCCGTGCGTTTTAAAAACCGCCGGAGTTATACCATGCTGGGTATCGGTACACACTATCTGGATTTGAATGACAAATTTTCGGGCTGTGTGTTCTACCGTGCCGGTCTTTACTATCCCATCGCCTCCAAACTGGAACTAAGTGGCGACTTAGGTTATTTCCATATAGAAAACTTTGAAAATGAAGATGCGGAAACACCGGAACGCATGTATTCATTGCAAGCCCGTATCAATCTGGAATATAAATTCAAATCCAGAATCAGTTTCTTTGCATCGGGTGGTTACGGCATGACGCGCTACTATGATAAAAATAAGTTCTACGAAAAAAAACCTATTTTCGAAGCAGGTGTTATCTTGTTTTAAGCAGCCCCGTCACCCTAGTATAAACTAATCCATACAGTATGAAACTACAGCATATCGCATTAGTCTGCCTGCTGGCATTAAGTGCCGGGAACGTCACAGCCCAGATGCTCCACCGCCCCGATTCCATGTATACATTCACCGATCCTCGCCTGCAAAAAAAACACCCTTGGCGTGCCGCCGCCGAAACTTTCGGAATGAATGTCGGAGTATGGGCATTCGACCGTTATGTAATGAACGAAGACTTTGCCAAAATCAGTATCGGCAGCATACGGCGCAATATCAAGCATGGTTTTGTATGGGATAACGACCAATTCTCCACCAACCTGTTCGCCCACCCCTATCACGGAAATCTTTATTTCAATGCAGCACGCAGCAACGGACTTACCTTTTGGGAATCGGCTCCATACGCCTTTGCTGGTAGTTTGATGTGGGAAATAGCCGCAGAAGTGGAGCCGCCCGCCATCAATGACCTGATGGCAACCACCCTAGGCGGCATCGCCCTGGGAGAAGTAACGCACCGTATGTCTTCTTTGGTACTGGACGACTCCAAGCGTGGTTTCTCACGTTTCACCCGCGAGTTTTTGGGAACCTTGATCTGCCCCATGCGGGGATTGAACCGAATGATAACCGGCGAGATGTGGAAAGTAAAACGCTCTCATTACAAATACCACGATTACGACCGCATTCCGGTACACTTTTCCATAGGTGCCGGTGACCGTTATCTGGCCGATGACAATTACCTGTTCCGTGGAGAGCACAATCCCTACCTTGAATTCCGGGTACAATACGGAGATGCCTTCGATAAAGTGAATGACGGCCCATACGATTACTTCACCGCGCGGGCCACCTTCGGTCTTTCCGGGAACCAGCCTCTTATCAGCCAGATCAACCTGATGGGCAAACTATGGGGTGTTCCCCTGAAAACCACTACCGGCATGGAAATGATGTTCGGTATCTTCCAGCACTTCAACTATTTTGATTCCGAGGAAGTGATTGACGGATCGGGGCGTATCCCTTACAAGATTTCGGAAGCTGCCAGTGTGGGACCGGGTATGATTTATAAATTCCCCCGAATGAACAGCCTGGTAAATTTGGAACAGCGTGTGTTCCTGAGTGCCATCCTGCTGGGTGGAAGCCTTACCGACTATTACAACGTAATAGACCGCAATTACAATATGGGAAGCGGATACAGCATAAAGAACAATACCATTCTGGACTTCGGCCGTTACGGCATGTTCGCACTGAATATGCATCTTTACCAGATTTTTACCTGGAAAGGATACGAACACAAGGATTTGGAAACAATAGATCCGCTCTATCTGAATGCGCAGGGAGACAAAGGAAATGTAATGCTCGCTGTAGTGAATCCGATTATCGAGTTGAATCTAAGCTCCCACTTCAAAGCCAATATGGAAGTGTCCTATTACTACCGCCACACACATTATTCCTACCATGAGGACATAAAATATAAGACCTTTGAAACCCGGTTAGGATTGATTTATCAATTCTAAAGCAAGGAAGAACGGACACGGCTCAAGGTTTCGGGAGTCATCTGTAATAAGGAAGCGATGTACACAAGAGGCGCACGCTTCAATATTTCGGGATGAAGCTGCAACAATCTGTTATAACGTTCATGAGCCGGTTCAAAACGAAGCGTGTCCGCCTTCACCTGTGACTCTATCAAAGAATGTTCGATAAAACCGCGATAAAGACGTTCGATATCGTGATATTGATCTATCAATTTCTCCACTTCCACACGGGGTAACTCCCATACCACGGATGCTTCCAAAGTTTCCACCATCAAGCGGGTGGGCTCCTGTTTAAAATAACTCTCTATGCAAATAATCATTCCGTTCTCATAACCGATATGCTCAGTCAGATCTTTATCATATTTATAATAAAATTGTCTGAGCATTCCTTTTTCTATAAACAACATCGCTTTACAAACCTCACCGGCCTGCAAAACAATCTCCCCTTTACGATATTTTCTACAAACTAAGATTTCGGCTAATGCGTGAACACTTTCTCTACTGAGAGGATGGTTAACTTCTGCTATCCTTCTAGCTATGTCTATACTAGTTGTCATGTGCTCCCAATTTTTGTATTTGCTGCAAAAATACAAAAAAGGCTGGATTATTAGACATAAATTACAAAATTAAACCGATAAAGTTCTGAATAATAGTTTTTTTTATATACTTTTGAAACGCAATAGTAATAAAACGACCTTTATGAAACTACTAGCCTCTTTAACAATCCTGGGTTTAGTCATGGCACAAAGTGTCACAGCCCAAACGAATTACACAAAGGATCCGGAAAGCTGCACTAGCATTATGGTAGGAAAGAAAGCAACTACCGATGGATCAGTTATAACCAGTCATACATGCGACAGCTGGTACCGAACCTGGGTAAACATGGTTCCGGCAGAAAGTTATGAAAGGGATACTGTAATGAATATTTACGATGGCCGTATGCATACCGAGTTTGTAGCCGACCAGACTAATGTAAAAATCAAGGGGCAAATACCACAAGCTAGAAAAACATATGCCTTCATGGACACCTCCTACCCTTGCATCAACGAAAAGCAGCTGGGGATAGGTGAAACTACCGTAAGCGGACGCAGGGATCTGGAAAATCCCAAAGGTATGTTTATGATTGAAGAATTGCAACGTGTGGCATTGCAACGCTGTACAACAGCCCGTGAGGCTATCCGCCTGATGGGAGATCTCATAAAACAATACGGTTATGGCGACAGCGGCGAATGTCTGACCATTGCCGATCCTGATGAAGTATGGCACTTCGAAGTCTTCGGAGAAGGAAAAGATAAAATTGGCGGAGTATGGGCGGCAGTCCGTATTCCGGATGATCATGTAGGCGTATCTGCCAACATCTCGCGAATCAGCACCCTCAATCTGAAAGATCCCGACCACTATATGGCTTCCGAAAATGTATTTGACGTGGCTAAAAAATTAGGATATTGGGATGGAAAAGAGCCTTTTAAATTTTGGAAAGCTTATAGCGGAAAGAATTACTCCGGCCAACTGAAATCCTTCAGCACCCGCGAGCACTTTATCCTGAATGCACTGGCACCGTCATTAAAGCTTGATTATGAAGCAGAAGAACTGCCTATCAGTGTAAAACCCGACAAGCAAGTATCTGTAACCGATGTTATGGCATTGCTCCGGGAAACATACGAAGGAACGCCGCTGGATATGACACAGAATCTGAAAGTTACGGTAAAAGATAGAAAAACCGGAAAAGTAGACACCATTATCAGCCCGAAAGCCAATCCGTGGATGCGTGGCGATGAACTGAATATGCTGAACGGTATTAAAAAGGGAGTTGTGAAATCAGTACGCAATATCGCAGTTCCGCAATGTGCTTATTCTACAGTTATCCAATTGCGCAACTGGCTGCCCGATGCAGTAGGCGGTGTGGTATGGTTCTCTATGGACAACCCCGGACAAAGCCCGCGCGTTCCGGTATTCTGTGGCATTACTGATTTCCCTGCTATGTATAAAATCTGCGGTAACCACCGCTATCGCGACGACGCCGCCTTATGGCACTATCGCCGCGCCAACAAACTGGCTGCTGTAAGATGGGGAACTGCCCGCAAAGTAATGGAAAAAAATATTCGTCATTTCGAGGAAAAAGGACAACGGGAACTTCCATTTGTGGAAGCACAATACCAAAGTATCCTTCAATCTAAAGGGGAAGAAGCAGCCCGTGCTTATCTCACAGACTACACGGCAGACTTTATAGGCGCCACCATCCTTCGCTGGGACGAAATGGCAAACCAATATTGGATTGAGTCACGCTTCGGCTTTTAATTGTTAACCTTATCATATTAAAAACAAACTTATGAAGACAAAAGTATTCACACTAGCCGCACTGCTATGCTGTGCATCAGCCATGTATGCACAAGAAAGTGGTTACAAATTCACGACTGTTGCATCACAGAAAGCAACTCCAGTCAAAAATCAGGCCTCTACCGGAACTTGCTGGTGCTTTGCCACCACTTCGTTCATGGAATCCGAACTGCTCCGTATGGGCAAAGGGGAATATGATCTTTCTGAAATGTTCATTGTACGCCAAAAGTACTTGAACCAATTGGAAGACAACTATTACCGGGGAGGCAACGGGAATTTAGGACAAGGAAGCCTTTCACACACATGGAAGAATGCTTTCAACCAAGTGGGTATCGTACCCGAGGAAGTATATCACGGAATCAACTATAACTCAGAGAAACATAACCATGGCGAAATGGTGAGATATATCAACGCTTTAGGAAACACAGCCGTTAAGATGAAACGTCGCAGCCCGGAATACTACAAGCTGATCAACAACCTTTTCGATACTTATCTAGGAGAACTTCCTGAAAAGTTCACTTACAAAGGAAAAGAGTACACTCCGAAATCTTTTGCCGAAAGTCTGGGTTTGAACATGGACGATTATATCGAACTGACTAGTTTCACTCACAAACCGTATTACCAGAAATTCTCTCCGGAAGTACCCGACAATTGGGAAAATGAACAAATGTACAATCTTCCGCTGGACGAAATGATGGAAGTTGCCGACTATGCTTTGACCCACGGATATACCGTATGTTGGGACGGTGATGTCAGTGAAAAAGGTTTTTCATTCAAAAATGGTGTAGCCATCAATCCGGTAGTGAAAAAAGCGGAAGACCTTTCGGGTTCCGACCGTGCACGTTTTGAGAAAATGGACCCTAAAGAACAAAGAGAGATGCTGGCGGAAGCCTACAAATTTGAAAAACCGTGTCCCGAAGTAAATGTCACTCCGGAAGTCCGTCAGGAAGGTTATGAAGCATTTGTCACTACAGATGACCACCTGATGCATCTTACCGGTATTACCAAAGACCAGAACGGGACCAAATACTATATCACCAAAAATTCTTGGGGTACAGAACGCAATACATTTGGCGGGTATCTGAATATGTCCGAAAGCTATGTACGTGCCAAGACTATTTTCCTCATGGTGCATAAAGATGCTATTCCGGCTGCAATCAAACAGAAATTAGGAATTAAATAAAAAAGAAAAGAGCAGGCGTCCGTTTTTCTAAAATAGACGCCCGTTTTTTGAAAACAGATATCCGGAATCTCAATACATACTTGTGTTTTCAAATGGACATCTATTTTTTAGTAAAAGATTCATAATAACTATGACGAAAAAGAACTTATTTACATTAGTCTTATGCTTATTCTGTTTCGGAACCACAACTCATGCGCAACGTATCCCCACATTGGAGGAGGCCGTATACGGAGGACTGATCAAGACAGAAGGCGGAAGTAACGTGAACTGGATGAAAGATGGAGAACGTTATTCCAAAATAGAGAAAAATGCCGAGGGAGCATACGAGGTCACTGCCTACAAAGCAAAGGACAATTCCAAAGAAGTGCTGATCCCTGCCAATATGCTTCTGAATCCGCAAACAGGAAAACCTATCTCTGTCCGCAATTTCGTATTCAGCGAGGATAACTCCAAAGTATTGATCTATACCAATACCCGTCGCGTATGGCGTTATGATACCCGCGGTGATTACTGGGTGCTTAATTTGAAAGACGGCAAACTGCAACAATTGGGCAAAAGCTTGCCGGAAGCTACCTTGATGTTCGCCAAGTTCTCGCCGGATGCCAGCCGGGTAGCATATGTCTCCAGAAACAACATTTATGTAGAGAGTCTGGTTGACGGGAAAATCAACCAACTAACTCAAGACGGAAATAATGAAATTGTAAACGGAACATTCGACTGGGTATACGAAGAAGAATTCAACTGCCGCGACGGTTTCCGCTGGAGTCCCGACGGGCAATACATAGCCTATTGGCAAAGCGATACCCAAGGTACGGGATGGTTTGATATCATCAATAATGTAGATTCCATTTATCCTAAAATCCAACGTTTTCCCTACCCTAAAGCCGGAACAGCAAACTCCGCTGTAAAAGTAGGCTATGTATCAGCCGACGGTGGAAACACCACTTGGCTGGCTCTTCCAGGTGATGCACGCAACCACTATATTCCACGTATGGAATTCATTCCGGGCTGCAACGAACTGTTCATCCAGCAAATGAACCGTGCCCAAAACACCAATAAAGTATGGATTGCGAAAATAGGTGAAAATACCCCCGTCAATATCTTTACCGATCAAGATGCCGCATGGTTGGAAACGAATGACAATGTGCGTTGGTTGAAAGGGAACAAGTATTTCACTTGGGAAAGCGAACGTGACGGATGGCGCCACCTGTATCGTGTAAGCCGTGATGGTAAAGAAATCAAGCCCATCACCCAAGGAGCTTTTGATTATATTCAAGAAGTAGGTGCGGATATGGATAAAGGTTTTGTGTACTTTATCGCCTCTCCCGACAACTTCACCCAGCGCTATCTCTACCGGGCACGTCTTTTCGGCAATGGAGAGGTAAAGCGGCTAAGTCCTGTTGACCAAAGCGGGCAACATCGTTATATCATGTCACCGTCCGGCAAATGGGCAGTCCATACATTCAGTAACTCGGAAACTCCCCCTGTAATCGACATGGTGTCTTTCCCTGCCCATAAAAGTATACGTCTGATTACTGACAATGCAAAAGCCAAGGAGCAATACAAAGCCTTGGGGCTGCAACCGAAAGAATTTGTAAAAACCCGTTCAGGAGAACTGGAACTGGATGCATGGATGATCAAACCCGTAAACTTTGATCCCAGCAAAAAATATCCGGTCATAATTGATGTCTATGGAGAACCTGCCAACGCCACCGTGCAGGATGTATGGAGCGGAGGAAGTTTATGGCACCAGTACTTGGCAAACCTGGGGTATATCATAGTCAGCATCGAGAACCGTGGTGCCAATGCACCCCGTGGACGCGAATGGCGCAAATGTATTTATGGAGAAGTCGGAACCTTTGCCAGTGAAGATCAGGCAAGAGGCATCCAAGACTTGGCACGTCAATACTCTTTCATTGACACCGCACGTATCGGTATCACCGGCTGGAGTGGCGGAGGCAGCCAGACGCTGAACAGTATGTTCCGTTATCCCGATGTTTTCCACACAGGTATTGCCATTGCTTTTGTGGCCGACCAGCGTCTGTATGACACGGTTTATCAAGAACGTTATATGAATACTCCTCAAAATAATCCGGAGGGCTACCGCAAAGGGTCTCCCATCTCGTATGCAGCAGGATTGAAAGGCAACTTGCTGTTAATTCACGGTACAGGAGATGACAATGTCCATTATCAGAATTGTGAAATGTTGGTCAATGAACTGGTACGGCACGGAAAAATCTTCTCACAGATTTCTTACCCGATGCGTTCCCATGGAATTTACGAAGGCGAGGGAACCAGCTTGCATCTGCGAAAGACAATGGCTGATTACTGGCTGAAAAACCTGCCTGCCGGAGGAAAATAAATATGCCAAAATTCCTGCTGATATGATTATACAGTCGGCCATTCTGAACATTAGTGAAACTTTTCATATACATAAAATGATTAGAGTCCAAATTTTTCACAAAAGTTCGGGATGGCAGACTGATAAACCGATTTCGTTTTAGCAAGCTTAGCACTAAACACATAAACTAAATGAAGAAAATACAACTATTCTTATTACAATTTCTGTTAATATCTATTACGCAGCACACCAATGCCCAACTCCCTGTCAAAACAGAATATACCGTTGAGATGGGAGGAACATCGGGTAAAGGAACCTACGCGCCGATGTGGCTTACTGCCAACAGGCAAGGTTTATCTTCTGCCAATACCGAAAATGGTTATTTACGGGCAGGGATTGCACATACAATGCCATTAAACCAACATTTCGGCTTCAGTGCAGGACTGGATTTGGCAACCGCCTACAATTTCACCTCCTCCTTCATCATCCAACAAGCCTATGCAAACCTCAGTTACCGATGGTTGAACCTGAGTATCGGCAGCAAAGAACGCTTGCCCGAATTAAAGAATTCCAAGTTAAGCAGCGGAGGTATGGTAGAATCAAATAATGCCCGTCCCATTCCCCAAATACGCCTGGAAGTTCCCGATTATGTAGCCATACCAGGTACCCATAAATGGCTTCATTTGAAAGGACACATAGCCTATGGACGTTTTACTGATGACAAATGGCAGGAACATTTCACCTCCATAGGCAACCCATATACCATTGATGTACTTTACCACAGTAAATCGCTTTTCGCCAAAGTAGGAAACAAAGAACATTTTCCGGTAGAATTTGAAGGAGGAATACAAATGTCCGCCCAATTTGGCGGAGACCAATATATTGCAGGACAAAAAGAGCCTGTAATAGATATGCCTACCCGGTTTGTTGACTTTATGCGTGTATTGGTTCCTATGGCCGGAGATGATACCACACCCGAAGGCGAACAAGTAAACATCTACGGAAACCATGTCGGTAGCTGGAATTTTGCCGCAACAGCTTATCTTAACCGGTGGAAGGTAAAGATCTATTATGAACATTATTTCGACGACCACTCCCAAATGTTTTTCCAATACGGACGTTGGAAAGACGGACACATCGGACTGGAAATAACTTTTCCCAAAAACCGCTTCATTGATACTTTTGTATACGAAGGATTAGGAACAAAAGATCAAACCGGACCTATGCTGTATGATTCCTTTTGGGGGAAATTTGAAGAGCAAATCAGTGCTAAAGATAATTATTATAATCACTACCTCTATCAAGGATGGCAGCATTGGGGAATGGGAATAGGTAATCCTTTACTTCCCGGACCTATTTACAACAAGAACGGACAGATTACTTTTATCAGCAATCGTGTACTGGCACATCACATAGGATTCTGCGGTTCCCCCTGTCAGTCGCTAAGTTATCGTATGCTGCTCTCCTACTCCCGCCATTGGGGTACTTATGATAATCCTCTGAATGAGATCAAGAAACAATTCAACTCTTTGTTTGAAGTAACTTATGCTCCACAACAACTGAAAGGATGGAGTTTCACTGTATCCGGAGCTATGGATCGCGGCAGCATACTTGGAAATAATTATGGTGGAATGCTGGTTATCCGCAAACAAGGAATTATCAAATCGGGCAATAAATAGAAGTTTTAACTGTCAACCCAATCAACATATGAAACAAATATTATTATTCATACTCTTTATGCTGGGAATCAGCAGTTGTGACAAAGCTCCCATCAACGGCAAATTAGATGGCAGATGGCAATTAATGACTATAGAATATACTAATGGGAAAATAGAAGAATGTAACCGCATTTATTATAGTATCCAGTTACATTTGGTGGAAATCAGTGCCAAAGGTGGAAATGGAGGCACTCATATCGGACGTTTCTCTTATAAAGGAGATGAGGTAACCATGAGTGAATTCCGCCACCGGGGAGATGAAGAAAAACTAACGACACTGAATGAATTGAAACCTTTCGGACTTAATCAAGCTATTAATCATCTTAAGGTGGAAAAAGCAACAGGCAAGAAACTAATTCTGAAATCTGATTATGCACGCCTCACATTCAGAAAGTTCTAAAAAAATATACCACAGGCTATACAAACTGTCTGCCGATAAAATATCGGCAAAACAATTTATACGCTATAGCAGTGGCAAACCACTATACCGGATTTCTAGAAATCAATTTATCGGCAGAAATAAAACTGGTGCCACCACTCATGGAGCCGGCTTTACAAATATTGAAGCCGGCTTCATGAAACAAGTTCTTTACCTTCCTGTAGTCTGTGGTGAAATAAATTTATCTTCTAGGCTTGATATCCAATTTTACCGGCTTCAACATGTTTTCCGGACTTAGGATTGTATCCAACTCTTCCTTATTTAAAATACCATGTTCCAAAACCAGTTCATAAACACTTCTACCTGTTTCCAACGCTTCTTTTGCAATCTTTGTAGAGTTTTTATAACCAATAATCGGATTCAATGCGGTTACTACACCAATACTGTTATGCACTTCAATCTTGCAACGTTCCGCATTAGCAGTAATACCTTCTACACAACGTGTACGCAAGGTTTCAAAACCATTGATCATTAAATCTACAGATTCAAAACAACACTGTGCCATCACCGGTTCCATAGCATTCAGTTCCATTTGGGCAGCTTCGCCAGCCATAGTCACACATAGTTCGTTACCCATTACCTTATAACAAATCTGATTCATCACTTCAGGAATCACCGGATTCACCTTACCTGGCATTATAGAAGATCCCGGTTGCATAGCCGGAAGGTTGAATTCTCCTAAGCCACAACGCGGTCCGCTGGCCAGCAAACGTAAATCATTACATATTTTATTTACCTTTACGGCTATCCTTTTTAAAGCTGAAGCATAACCTACCAAGCAGGAAGTATCTGAAGTAGCTCCTACCAAATCTGACGACAATTTGAAATCAAAACCTGTAATTTCACACAATGCTTTCACACATTTTTCCGCATATCCCGGTTCCGCACAAATGCCTGTACCAATAGCGGTAGCACCCATATTTACTGTCAGGAAGTCTGCCGCAGCTTCATTCAAATGACGAATTTCATCTCTCAATATACTGGCAAAACCATTGAATGTCTGACCTAAAGTCATAGGAACAGCATCTTCCAGCTGAGTACGCCCCATTTTTATGATATGCGCAAACTCTTCTCCTTTCTTATGGAATGCACCAATCAGCGATTCCAAATAAGGCAGAAAACGAAGATGAGAATAATACATGCCAATATGGATTGCAGTGGGATAAGCATCATTCGTTGATTGCGAGCAGTTCACATGGTCATTAGGAGAGCAATATTGATACTCGCCACGTTTGTGTCCCATAATCTCCAAAGCACGGTTAGCAATGACTTCATTAGCATTCATATTGGTAGAAGTACCGGCACCTCCCTGAATCATGTCTACCGGGAATTGCTCATGATGCTCACCATTTAAGATTTCCTGACACGCCAACACTATGGCATCTTTTTGTTCTTTAGTCAATAAACCTAACTCATAGTTAGCCATTGCAGCTGCCATTTTCGTAATGGCAAGACCGTTGATAAACAACGGATATTCATTTAGATGAAATTTACTTATTGGGAAATTTTCTATGCCTCTTAGAGTCTGCACACCATACAATGCACTGGCCGGAATTTCGCGGGCACCAATTAAATCACTTTCTACTCGGGTTTCTTCTGTAAGTTTTGTTTCCATGATCAGGTTATTTATTAGTTTATCATTTCTTATTTTATACAGCAAAGGTATAAACTAACATTTTGATATCAAAATATAATCTGATATAATTTCAAAATATTATTTTATACTTATTTTTCGAGATAAAACGGATAACACACTTACATTATGAAAGTTCATTCAGTTAACAAAGTCTTATATCCTTTGAAGTTCATTCAAAAAACAGACATAAAAAAAGGCGTCCATTCAGAACGCCCTTATTCTATTTTTTAACTTCGGAACTCTTATTTAACCTTTATTCTATCAAAGCCTTCTCCAAATACACCAATGACAGCACTTTGTGATACAAATGCATTCGGATCTATATCTTTTATCAAACGGAATATAGTAGTAGACTCACGTTTTTTTGCCAGCACAAACATCATTTTCACACCCGCACCGGTATAACAACCTACTCCGTCAATGAACGTCACTCCTCGATGAAGGTCTTTATTTATGCGATGCCCTATTTCTTCATGCTTCTTAGAAATAATAAAGAATTGCACTGACTGACGGGCACTATTTACTACCTGATCCAAGACAAAGCTGGATATAAACAAGACAACATATCCATATACCACCTTCTCCCAATCATGCAATACAAAATAACTGGAAGAGATAATAACCAAATCACACATCAAAATAACCCGGCCCAAAGTAATATCACGATACTTATTGACAATAGCAGCTATAATATCCGTACCTCCTGTGCTACCATTGGCAGAAAAAGCGACACCAATACCACCTCCGCAGAAAAAGGCTCCCAAGACACAAGCCATGAAAGGTTGGTCATGTATTAAAGACTCTCCCCCGGTCAAATCCTGTATGATAGGCAGAATAGAACTCAGCACAAATACAGCATAGATGGTTTTCACACTAAACTTCCATCCCAAAATAACCAAAGAAAGTATCAACAATGCTCCGTTTATTCCCAAATAGGTGTACTGAACCGGCAAACCGGTAGCCCAATAAACAATAGAAGCAATACCTGGCACCGCACCCGAAGGAAGGTCATTAGGTAACAAAAAGACGGTCCATCCAATAGCATACATCAGCATACCAAGAGCAATCAACATATAATCCCTTAGTTCTCTGATAATCCGTTGCTTACGCGTCGTAATAAAGACTGAATCCATGTGAGTTTTCCTTTATAAAATCATATTGTCCGCAAAAGTACAAAAAGATTGAATCACTTGGCTTCAAAAGGTGACATTTTTTCAAGTAAAAAGTCCTGTTAGTCCGATTTATCAAAAACAACAGTGCCTTTCACCCTTTATTATTCTTTAGGATGTAAATACCAATCTTTATAATCCGCGCCAAAAGAATCTCTCCACTGTTTAAACTCGGGATAATAGGTAGTAATAGACACCTTCTCTGAAGGCCATCTAAATTCACTGTTACTGATATTTATAGCGAAAGGCATATTATCTTCTGCTATATAATACATTGGGATACCATTGGAGTCTTGACTCAAATCACTACCCGTACCACGTAAACTCTCATCAGCTACGCTTGTCGGCTTATAGCCTGACAAATGTACTTCATGAGAACGTTTATTCACAAAAATGAAAGAATTGTAAGGCGGATAAGCATCCATGTCGCTTACTTTATCATATTTTTTAAATCCGATCACTACAGTCACAGGCTTTTTGAGAACAGGCTTTATATCAGAAAAAAGTATTAATACAGGCTTTTCTATTCCCGGCTCAAAGTTTTTTCCGATCACATTACCTTCTTGACTCACCTGCACCAAATCTATATGCTCCTTCCCTACGTAATCCAACTGAAAACCAAACCCATTTGTATAAGTAGCACCATCATTCATCGGAGTAAAAGTAGTAGTGGTGCGCACCAATGCGTTAGAAGATTTATCTTTCACAACTGTACTGGAATAATATATCACAACATCATTCATATCGTAATCATTCTTATCAGGCCAATTGTCCTCATAAGCCAAAGACCCTTTGACTACATACGAAATTTCACCCTTATTTACTTCATCCGGTATATTAGGAGTAGGTTCTACAGAAGAAGAAGCAGACGCCATAATAGCAAACTGTACATCATTAAAACGCATGTCCACATTATCTTCCATAGCCATAAAGAAACAATTGTCCAGTTCCGGATCACTTAACAAAACTGAACGTTGCTCTTTATTATCGTTATATGCAGGATTAGAATAACGAGGAAAAACACCCTTTTCTTTTCCAAATCCCATTCCCAATAAAATCCATCCAATATGAGTGCCTTGGGGAAATTCATCTTCATACTTGCTTTGTTCCTTATTCCAATATTTTAGTTTTATTTGCTCACCGACTAAAGATTTAGGAGCATTCCTACTGGAACGTGGAATCAGGATGGTCTTTTTTATGGTAGCTATGTCCACAGACTCTCCTTCTTTATAAGTATAATAAGCAACCATATCCTCCCACGCAGTAGACGAGAAATCAAAATAAGTCGCGACCAAACCTGTAGATTTAGTTATTACCATATCATTACTCCCTGAAGTACGTAGTTCCGGAAACCTTTCCAACAAATTACGATTATCTACTACTATAGAACGGCTTAAATTACTGCATCTCTCTAAAAAAGCACCGGGTATATCCAACTTTTCAGGCAACAAATAATCAGGAACCCCATTTTCATTCCAATTACCCAATACATCATATCCGTCAGGATAACTCACTCCTCCCATTACCGCTCTAGAATGCCCGTTGGCAGACAGTTGTGCCTTATAATCAACATAATTAAAGGTTAGTCCGTCAGATAGAAATTCCAATTCAACAGGTGATACGACCAACACATTATCAGTTACCAACCATACCTTTTTCAAATAAGCCGGCAAAGATACTTTTGAAAAAAACCTACCATTCATATCAGTCGAAGCGGCATAAATGGGATTTATATCTTTAAATTCCCAAGTATTTCCAACTAATTCCATAGGATATTCATCATACAGATAAAAAGCAGTCTGTACTTTCATGCCATAATCAATGATAAGTTGACTATTACGGACAGTAGTAAAATCAAAAAAATCGTCTTTATTGATTTTTTCCTCCTCTTCTTCCTCTCCCCCCGTATATATATCATGCATATTACGCAAGCAAGACACAAAGAAAACTGATAAGCAGATGATCCAAAATTTTGTTTTCATAAAGTAGTGCGTGATTATTTTCGACAAATATAGCCATAAATAACTAAAAAACAACTAAATAGTCAGAAAAAAACTGTCCCCCGACTCACGTCGGAGAACAGCCACAACACAAACACAAAATAAAACACGACAAAACTACTATGCAATTTTTTAGCCTGCTCTATGTTTTGAGTAACATAACTACCGCCAATCAGGTATTCACATATCCAAGAGGGGTTTCAGGTTATTTGCATCTATAAAACGCCACACTAGCGTCCTTTGTTCATCGGTCTTTCTAAAAATATCTTAATTCTTATTGAATTCCTCTTTCTCTTAGTTTCAGCTGCCAGTTCCAAGCCGAACGTAGAGTGTCCTCCAAATTGGCTTCTGCCTTCCATCCCAACTCCTTATTAGCAAAATCAGGATTAGCCCATACCTTCTCAATATCTCCAGCACGACGACCCACGATCTGATAATTAAGTTTCACACCGGTAGCTTTTTCAAACGTATTGATCAGTTCCAATACAGAAACGCCTTTACCCGTTCCAATATTAAAGACTTCCACCTTCTCCTTCTGCTTGTTATTCAAAATGCGATCCATTGCGATAACGTGAGCCTTCGCCAAATCCACTACATATATATAGTCACGGATGCAAGAACCGTCCGGTGTATCATAATCATCCCCGAACACACTCAGTTTTTCACGAATACCCATCGCTGTCTGAGTAACATAAGGTAGCAAATTTTGTGGAACCCCATTAGGTAATTCACCTATTAATGCAGTGGAATGTGCGCCAATAGGATTAAAGTAACGCAGCATAATAGCATTGATAGGCGATCCCGAAGCAACTGTATCACGAATAATTTCTTCATTGATCTGTTTTGTATTACCGTACGGAGACTCAGCCTTCTTAATCGGAGCCTCTTCCGTTACAGGAAGAACATCGGGCTGACCATACACCGTACATGATGATGAAAAAATAATACCTTCTACTCCATGTTTCGGCATTAACTCCAACAGGTTAATCAATGAAACCAAGTTATTGCGATAATACAACAACGGTTTTTGTACCGATTCACCCACAGCCTTGCTAGCCGCAAAATGAATAATACCTTTTATACCCGGATATTTAGTAAACAGCTTATCCATTCCCTCAAGATCCAAGCAATCCAACTTTTCAAATGCAGGACGGATTCCTGAAACCTTTTCTATATTATCTACCACATCGGCGCTTGAGTTGGACAAATTGTCCACAATCACTACGTCGTAACCGCTATTTTGCAGCTCTACTACCGTATGAGAACCGATGTAGCCGGTTCCTCCTGTTACTAAAATTCTTTCTTTCATAATACTTAATATTCTGTCGTTTTCTAATAGGTTCAAAACAACTTCGACGGGTAGATCCCTTTTCGTATCATATCATTGATACGAAGCAGGACTTGTATCTTGTCATCATGCGATACCAATCCCATCCATCTGGCAGGTGTCTCAATCACTTTCACCCTGACTCCGTCAGCAATACGCTCATTCATAAAAGCCGGAATAGAATAATGGGCTTTCATATCCATTCCATTCTCATCTATGAACTTATCGAACGCCTTCTTCATCTCACCGAATACCTGCGGAGTAAATCCCCACATATTCATTGAAACCAAGCTGTTGTCATCCAAAGCCACCCATTTATGTAATTCATTAGGATACATCGGATTTCCACTTATCCGTTCTACTCCTACACGGTCTGTAACGGACAACAGATATCCTTTTTCGTCCACTTCACAAATACCACGGGTAACCCCTCCGCTTTCCGCCAATACATTTCTCAGCCTGTAGCAAATATTGAAACTATGGTAGTCAGCTTCTCCCAACATCACCAGATTATTATATAACAATTCAAAACTTTCTCTTTGGTAAAAGTTCACGGCATTTATCACACCGAATGGAGAGTCAATCAACTCTTCTCCCATCAGAACAGCTCTTACCGAACCGTACAGTGCTTTGCGCTTCGGATTACGCTTTTCTTCAGGAATCGTTTCCACATCCTGATAAACATACTCCACTTCTACCACATGTTCGTATTTGCCTGATACCAGTTTCTTGAATTCTTGTTCAAAATGTCTGCTTATGACAAATACGATCTTATTAAATCCGACTCTTACGGCATCATATATGGAAAAATCTAATATTGTTTCGCCATTAGGACCTATTCCCTCCAGCTGTTTCAATCCACCATATTTATTCCCCATAGTGGCCGCGAGTACAATCAAGGTCATAGCCATTTAATCTCTCTATTAATTCTAATGCAAAAATAAGCATAAAAATTGAATTTATGGACAAGAACAATGGATTTCTTTCTAATAAAAAAGTCCGAAGCTGTGCTCCGGACTTCTGAATCGGTTTATTTTAACGATGAAGTGAATTTATTCTATTCCAAACAAAACACCCAAGCCTTTGTCTACACCTGAAAATCCCATGAATGCCATTGCCAGCAGACCGGCAGTAACCAATGCGATAGCCATTCCCTGCATTCCTTTAGGTATATTCACCAAACTTAATTGTTCACGGATACCTGCAAACAACACCATAGCCAAAGCAAAACCAAGAGCTGTAGAGAAGGCATAAACCACCCCCGTCAACAAATCAAAGTCTTTCTGGATTACCAAAATAGCCACACCCAGAATACAGCAGTTAGTAGTAATCAACGGAAGAAAGACTCCTAATGCCTGATAAAGGGCGGGAGATACCTTCTTCAAAATGATTTCCACCATCTGTACCAATGCTGCAATGACAAGGATAAATGCAATGGTCTGCAAATATTCCAACCCGAAAGCATCGAGCACGAATTTCTGGATAAGATAGGTAACAATGGTAGCGATGGTAAGCACGAATGCAACAGCCGCTCCCATACCCGTAGCTGTCTCAACTTTCTTGGATACACCGAGGAATGGACAAATACCCAAGAATTGTGACAACACAATGTTGTTCACAAATATAGCGGTGATAAATATCAATATATATTCCATTTTCTTACTTTTTACGGGTTATGCTTTCTTCAGTTTATTCACAATCGCAATGAGGTAACCCAATGCAATGAAGGCTCCCGGTGCGAGAACGAAAATCAACATTCCGTATTGCTCCGGCATAATAGCGATATCAAACAATTTTCCTGTACCAAGGAACTCACGTACACCACCAAGGATGGTCAATGCAAGTGTAAATCCTAGTCCCATACCCAATCCGTCAAAAAATGAAGGAACAGGACCGTTCTTTGCGGCAAACGCTTCGGCGCGTCCCAGCAAGATACAGTTTACCACAATCAACGGAATAAACAATCCCAAAGTAGCATACAGCGCCGGCACATATGCCTGCATAATCATCTGCAACAAGGTTACAAATGATGCAATAACCACAATGAATGCAGGAATACGCACCATATCAGGAATCAGATTCTTGATAGATGAAATTACCACATTCGAACAAATCAACACAAACATGGTTGCCAGTCCCATACCCATACCATTGATGGCAGAAGAAGTGGTTCCCAATGTAGGACACATACCCAAAAGGAGTACAAACGTAGGATTCTCTTTGACAATCCCGTTCATCAATACTTTAAAATTATTCATAGTCTGCTCCTTCCTTATTTTTTGTTTTTACAATCTTGCTTTGGGCATTCTGCTTTTTTACAGTCCGCCTTGTCGCAGTTAGCAGGATCACATTTACCACCACAAGCAGCTTTGCAGGCAGCAGAGTCACAGGCTTGTCCGCAACAATCCTGAGTTCCCTCACATTGTGCCTTAGCTGCTTTGGGGGCATCGGCAGCAGTTTCAGACACCTGCTGTGTCGCACCGCTGGAACCATCCACATTTTGGCCACTATATGCCGCATAAGCATTATTCACAGCTTTCAGAAAAGCACGTGTCGTGATAGTAGAAGCAGTGATTGCATCTATCTGACCGCCATCTTTATTTACAACCAATGCTTTCTGTCCCGGATTCATACCAGTAATATCGCCTTTGCCGCCTTTCTTAAACCAATCGGCTGCCTTTGATCCCAGTCCCGGAGTTTCTGCATGACTCAACAAAGAATAGTCTATAATATTACCCTCTTTATCGAAACCTACCAATACATTCAACGCACCACCAAAACCATTTGCAGAAGACTCTACGGCTGCACCAATAAATTCTCCTCCTTTGGTTGCTTTATATATCTTATAAGTAACGCCTTCCAATTCTATGGTTTCAGGAGCTTCGGCAGGATTATTGTCAAATCCCGGAACTACGATAGCAATGGCATCACTCAAAGCCTTGGCATTAGCCTGTGCAATGGGTTCCTTTGTCAACTCATTCACATAACCCAGCAATGCTCCGGCTACCACGGTTACGCCTGTCAGCACGATAACCATGTTTTTCAAAGATGATTCTAGTTTTTTCATTTCTTCACGACCTCCCCGAATCTTTTAGGTTTACAATAAGTATTGATTAACGGAGTGAATGCGTTCATAATGAATATAGCGAAAGACATACCTTCGGGATATGCACCGAACAAACGGATAACCACCGTCAGGAAACCGATAGCCACACCGTAAATAATCATACCTTTATGAGTCATAGGCGAAGTAACATAGTCGGTTGCCATGAAAATAGCTCCCAACATCAAACCACCTGTAAACAAGTGAGCCAACGGAGATGCGTAAGCAACCGGATCAACCAAATGCATCAGCCCGGCAAATACAAATACTGTCACCAGAATAGATACAGGAATATGCCAGGAAATAATCTTTTTCCATAGCATATATCCCAGACCAAGCAATAAAGCCAATGCACTCACCTCACCTAGTGAACCCGGGTTATTACCCAGAAACAGACTTAATGTATCGGGCAACTGACCTAAAGCATTTGCATCACCCTTTACAGCCATTTTCATCAATGCCAGCGGAGTAGCACCGGTTTCAGCATCGGTATAACTTCCCCATTGTTGAACCAACGGCCATGAAGTCATCTGCACAGGAAAAGAAATCAGCAGGAAGATACGACCTACCAGCGCGGGATTGAAAGGATTACAACCCAATCCGCCGAAAGTCATCTTGCCCACACCGATTGCCACCAACGCACCGATGATAATAATCCAAAGCGGCAAGTTGGAAGGCAGATTGAATGCCAGCAACACACCGGTTATAATAGCCGAACCATCACAGATGGTAGAGCGTTCTCTCTTCAAAATAAACTTGGTAATCGCCCATTCGAAGAATACACAGGCGGCAACCGAGGTCAAGGTCACCACCACGGCGCCCAGTCCGAACATATAAAATGACACCAGCAACGCAGGTATCAACGCAATGAGTACACCATACATATTCTTCTGTATGCTGTCACCGCTATGAACGTGAGGCGATAATGATACTATTAATTTATTAGCCATACTATTTTGTCGAATTATTTTTTAGCATTACGTGCACGGATGATACCGCCTACTGTGCCCTTACCCAAACGGATATAGTCCAGCAAATAACGATGAGACGGACATGTAAACTGACACGAACCGCACTCGATGCACGACATTACATCTTCTTTTTCTACTCTCTCCCAGTCCTTATGAGCTGAAAGTGTCGCCAACAAGAAAGGCTCCAATCCCATAGGACACACACTGACGCACTTGGCACAGCGGATACAGGGCTGAGCTTCCGCACGGGCAGCTTCCTTATCATTCATAATCAGCACACCCGAACTACCTTTACAAATGGGAACTTCCGTATTAACCAGTGCTTTACCCATCATCGGACCGCCACCTATCACTTTTCCCGTATCTTCGGGCAAACCGCCAGCCGCATCAATCAGCTGGCTCATCGGGGTACCCATACGGGTGAGGAAGTTGGAGGGATTCTTGACAGACTTACCCGTAACAGTCACGATACGTTCAAACAAAGGTTTGTTTTTCTGAACGGCTTCATAAACGGCAAATGCAGTACCTACATTCTGAACTACCGCACCCACATTGATAGGAATAGCGGGAGGAGCAGGAACCTGGCGACCGATCACAGCATCTATCAACTGTTTCTCACCACCTTGCGGATATTTCACCTGCAAAGGAACTACCTCTATACCGGGATACTGAGCAGCCTTTTCAGTCATCAACTTAATAGCATCCGGTTTATTATTTTCAATACCGATATATCCCTTGGTCACTTTTGCAGCTTTCATCAGGATGCTTACACCCACCAGTACTTCGTCTGCCTTTTCCAGCATCAAACGATGATCGGCAGTGAGGTAAGGCTCACATTCTACAGCATTGATAATTACACATTCCGCCTTGCAGCCCGGAGGAGGAGAAAGTTTCACATGAGTAGGGAAACAAGCACCGCCCATACCTACTACACCTGCATTTTTCACTTTAGCAACGATTTCTTCGGGTGTGAGAGCACACTCTTTCACCAATGTCGAACTGCGGTCTATTGATTCTTCCCATTCGTCACCATCCACATCGATAAAGATAGCCGGCTTGCGGTAACCGCTAGCATCGATTACGGCGTCTACCTTGTTCACTTTACCGGATACAGACGAGAAGATGGCTGCTGAAACAAAGCCACCCGCCTCAGCAATCTTCGTACCTACCTTCACCACATCGCCTTTTTTCACGATGGCAGTAGCAGGAGCACCGATATGCTGTGACAAAGGAAATACCGCTTGCTTAGGAAGTGCAAGTGTTTCAATGGCTTTGCCTGCTGACAATTTATTTTCTGCTGGATGTACTCCACCAATTCTAAATGTCTTCACTGTTATATCTTTTTAATTTTTACTTACTTTGAATTTTGATTATGCTTCCGTTTTCGGAGCCTCAGCTTTCACCGCTTCCGCTTTCGGAGTTTCCACCTTTGAAGCCTCTACTTTTACAGCAGGTTTTGCAGCAGCCTCACCAGCCGGCACTTCTACTTTCGGTTTACGTGGCGGGAAATTGATAGCTTGGATAGCCCCTTTCGGACATTCCGATTCGCATTTACGGCAAGACTTACACTTAGCCGGATCAATGTATGCCAAATTATTTTCCAACGTAATGGCTTCGAACGGACACACTTTCACACACTTTCCACAACCAATACAACTAGCCTTGCAAGCTTTGTTGGCAACAGCTCCCTTATCCTTGTTCACACACATCACCACTACGCGGCGGTTGTTCTTTCCTTTCGGACGAATTTCAATGATCTTACGCGGACAAGCTTTGCTGCAAGCCCCACAAGCTGTACATTTTTCTTCGTCCACTTCCGGAAGACCGGTTTCAGGATTCATGTGAATAGCATCAAACTGACACGCTTCCACACAATCACCACAACCCAGACAACCGAATGTACAACCCGTCTCACCACCTGAAGTGGCATGAGCGATGGCACACGATTTAGCTCCGTCGTACAGAGCAGTACGAGGGCGATTTTCACAACTACCGTTACATCTTACCACCGCAACTTTCGGTTCAGCAGCAACGGCTTCCAATCCCAAAATGGCAGCTACTTTCTCCATTACCGGAGCACCACCAACCGGACATAACTTACCCTCCAGTGAACCGGCATCGGCAGCCTTCACGCAGGCACCGGCAAAACCAGAGCAACCGGGATAACCACATCCACCGCAATTCGCCTGAGGAAGCACTTCGCTCACCTTGGCAATCCGCGGATCTTCATACACAGCAAACTTCTTAGAAGCGGCATACAAGATTACCGCGGCAATCAAGCCAATCGCTCCCAACGAAATTACTGCAACCAGAATTAAATCCATAAATTTTAGTTAGTTATTTATTAATTATTTTTTATTGGTTCAAGCGTAAATGAAAACTTCTTGCTCAACTTATTCCTGCATACATATATAATAAGGTAATACGGGAGCAAGGCTGACAAAGCAACAAGCGCCGACCTTAACTCATCCCCCCCCGTAAGACGCATGGAAATAAATAAAGTAATCAGCAATACCAAGAAAGGGATACCAAAAGCCAGCAATACGGCTTGCATCCCCATGGAAGTAGTACCATAAATCATCACCTCCTCACCTATGCGGTAAGAAGATGCCTTCATGTCAAAAACATCAATCAGTTTCTCTTTACTTTCAGATGCATTGCAATGCCCTTTCACACTACAAGCCGAACAGGCAGAAGTTTGTACGATTCTCACCCGCACGTGAGAACCTTCAATGTTTTCCACAATACCACGATGTTTGATTATATCGGTCATTTTTGCAAACTCTACATTACAAAACTGCGACAAATGTACGACTTTAATTGGATTCTAAGAAGTATAAAATGATATTTTCACTATAAAAATCGATTTTTTGTGTGGAGAAATTAAAATTAGAAGCAAGAAAAGGAAGAAATATTTAATTTTCCTCCTTTCTACTTGTAAGGTATATAATTTATTTCATTATCACATAGCCTGCATCCAACAGTTTTTGACGAATGGATGCTATATGTTCCTCGTTTCTGGTTTCCATAACGACACGAAGGGCACATCCGGTGACATCTGCACTCTCACTATTTCGCTCATGATGTACAGAAATTACATTTCCTCCCTGCTCTGCGACAATTTTGCTGACTCCCAACAGCTGCCCCGGCTTGTCTATCAAGTCCAAAGTTACTGCATAGGTACGTCCCGACTTCGCCATACCGCGACTGATGACACGGCTCAATATCGTCACATCAATATTGCCTCCGGACACCAGGCAGACAGTTTTCTTACCCTTTACCGGTACTTTATTGAACATGGCTGCGGCAACAGACACAGCTCCCGCCCCCTCTGCAACAATCCGCTGGCGTTCTATCAATGCCAGAATAGCTGCGGCAATCTCGTCCTCAGTCACAGTTACAACTCCGTCCACATACTGATTTACCAAGTCAAAAGTATTTGTTCCCGGCTCTTTCACCGCGATTCCATCGGCAAAAGTGGAAACAGAGTGAAGACGCTCAATACGCGAATGAAGAATAGAATTTGCCATACTGGCCGCACCCAACGCCTGTACGCCATATACCTTGACAGATGGTTTCAAAGCCTTCAACGCATAAGCCACTCCCGAAATCAGTCCTCCCCCACCAATGGGAACAATGACTACCTCCACATCCGGCATTTCCTCCAATAATTCCAAACCGATAGTACCTTGTCCGGCTATCACGTTCTCGTCATCAAAGGGATGAACAAAAGTATATCCCTTTTCATCACGCAATTGCAGGGCTTTCTGATAAGCATCATCATAGACTCCCGGAACCAAACAAACTTCCGCCCCATAATGCTTCGTAGCCTCAACTTTAGATATAGGCGCTCCTTCCGGAAGACAAATCAACGACTTGATACCGCACTTAGTGGCAGCCAATGCCACCCCTTGCGCATGATTACCGGCAGAACAGGCTATCACGCCTCTCGCCTTTTCTTCATCGGACAATTGGGAAATCTTGTAATAAGCACCACGCACTTTAAACGATCCTGTGAGTTGCAGGTTTTCGGGCTTCAGATAAACTGTACTCTCAGGATTTATCTGAGGAGCATAAATCAAATCAGTGCGACGGACAACCTCTTTCAGGACATGAGCCGCTTTGTATATTGCATCTAATTGTAGCATAGGTATAACACTCTTGTTTTTAAATTGGGTGCAAAGCTACAAATAAAATTGATTCCTTACACTCACATACAACGTAAAATTGTATTCTTTTCTCTTTGTTCTCCTTTTCACTTGTCGACAGAGTTCACACTCAAGGAAGTATGTAAAAGCCCCGGCAGCACTATCGTTTTCATTTTGACACTCCTTATCTGCTGTCTTATTTTAATTTCGACGTAATCTGTTTATTGCTCTCGGCTACTTCCACCAGATAAACACTGGCACAAATAAGAACAATCGCCGCCAACTGTGTCCATGAGAAGCGATCCTGCCCCAAAACAAAAGAAGTCACCGTAGCAACAATCAATATTAAATACCCGTAAATGGCTACTAATGTCGTTTTCAGATATTTCAGCCCGAGAGGAAGTAATAAATAACTAATGGTGGTAGGAAATACCAAAACAAAAAGCAAGACCAACATAGGCGTAGAGAAAAGTGACATTTTCAGTATAGGAGCATCAAAACCATAAATCGTATTGACAACAACAGCCATAACAGCCGCCCCTAAAAAAGTATATTTTAACATCGTCATATCTCCCACTCCTTTTAACAGACGGTTACTGAAAACAAGATAGACGGCATAAACCAATGAACTGGCCAAACACATCAAATTACCTAACGGAGCATTGGAGGCAAGATCGTCACTAGGTTGTGTGAATATGCATAGAACAGCTCCTCCCAATCCCATTCCAATGCCAAGCACTTTCATCCAGGTTACTTTTTCCTTATAAAACAATACAGAGATAATGAATACCCATATAGGCTCCAAACTGACAAAAATAGAACTGGAAACCGGAGTAGTCTTACTGATACCCAACAAATAAAAAAACATATATCCATAAATACCTAAAGCCCCTAAAATAAAGAGCTGCCATTTCTGACGGATAGTGGAGTTTTCGGGCTTGCAAAATATATCAATAAGCCAAAAAGCGGCGGCCCCAAATACCAATCGGAAAGTAACCCCTGTCACAGGAGCTATCCACAAAGGTAAAAGATACTTCAGTGCGTTCATATTAAGGCCTCCCAACGCTTTGGAGACAACCATGCTAAGGTTTGCTTCAACTTGTCTATTCATACTTCATTGTTATGTTATTACGTGGGTATTTTTCTTATAAACTCAGTTTTTCCTGCTTCATCACAATAAACATCCCCATCAAGGCTACCATCAGATTAAGCCAGAAGGCAAAGGTTTGCGAATGAGAATGGAACAGATTCTGAAAAGCATCCACAATAAACGGACAAAGCAGTATGGCCACATAATTCATCGCCATGACAAAAGCAAGTGCCAACGTCACTTTGTGAGGAACCGCCACATCAGAAGTCTTATCATAAATCAACGGTTGGATAATACCGTATGAAAGCCCGTTCAGAATACATCCCAAAGCAATCAGTATTTCGGAACGACTAAGCAGAATAATCCCCATTCCGCAGGCTATCATCAACAAACAAACCATATAGATACGACGGCCCAAGACCTGCACTATCTTATTCAGGACAAAACCCGGTGCCATAATAGCGAGAAAAAACAAAGATATCAAGATGCCTGCCCTACCACTGGACAGCCCATATTCTTCCATCAGGAAAGGCAGATTGAAACTAATAATAATCACCAGATAAGTAGCCAATCCGTAAAAAGCCATCAGCTTGACCAAAGCCTTGACATTAATTCCCCGCTTACCCATTTCCCTGACAGTTTCGGCTGGAATATCATCAGAGGAATGATAACCGGAGAGATCTTTTTTCAGATAACGAGTAAGGAAAACGGATACAAAAGGAAACAGATAGACCAAAAACGGCAAATGCCAGTTCACTTCTGCCAGATATCCTGTCAGCGTAGTGGCAAGCACCAGCGTGATATTGGTGATGGCAGAACTGTAACCAAATTGCTTTGTACGGTAACTTCCCACAAAATAACGGGATATCAATCCGGTAGAAAGCGGAACAATCAATCCCGACCCCATCCCCAACATGGCGCTGACGGCTATCAACTGCCACATTTTATCAGAAAGCAGATAAAGAATACCACTCGCCCCGAAAAGAGCCAGCCCTATCTGCAACAACAAAAGGTTGTTCACTTTCTCTGTCAATTTACCTGATAACAAGATAAAGGGTATGATAAGAAGTGACGGCAACGAAGACAACATCTGGATCTCCAGATCTGTAGCAGAGGGAAATATTTTATTCAAATCTCCCAAAATGGGCGACACCGCCAGTCCCGGCAATGCATTGAGTGCCGAGATGGAAAATATACCTACTAACGTAATGAGGGGAATGGTCCCCTGCCCTGTTTGTACTTTCATAATGAAATCGGTTTAGATTGTGATAGAAACAAAGTGTAAAAGAATTGGTTCAAAGCCGGTTTATAATTGGTCAATGCAATCATGTGCCCATATGCTACTATGCCAATTGGCTGCGCTATGTTCCGCATGACACATTATCCCCCATAAATTAAAAAACATAAAATCAAGAAACTTTTCTCCAAACCTCCTGTTGAGGGAGAAAAACGCGGGAAACTCCCATGTTTTCCATTGTATTACTAATCTAAACTTTAAGTAAAATGAAAGAATGTAATTGTGATTTGAGAGACGGTGACGCAAAGACAGCCGTGTTTGGTTCAAACGAAATGCTACAGCCTGCCCCGGTAGATACCATCCCTATGGAACCTACCACCCCACAGATTGCTTATCAAATGGTAAAAGACGAAACATTCGCCCAAACCCAGCCACGCCTTAACCTGGCCACTTTCGTTACCACCTACATGGACGACTATGCCACCAAACTGATGAACGAAGCCATCAGCATCAACTACATTGATGAAACAGAATATCCTCGTATCGCAGTGATGAATGCCAAATGTATCAATATCATGGCTAATTTGTGGAATTCGCCCGAACAGGCAAAATGGAAAACCGGAGCACTGGCTATCGGCTCCAGCGAGGCTTGTATGCTGGGAGGAGTAGCCGCCTGGTTACGCTGGAAAGACAGACGTAAAGCTCAGGGGAAACCGACTGACAAGCCTAACTTTGTCATTTCAAGCGGTTTTCAGGTTGTTTGGGAAAAGTTCGCCCAACTTTGGCAAATTGAAATGCGCCAAGTACCTCTCACCTTGGACAAAACCACTCTGGACCCCGAAGAAGCACTGAAGATGTGTGACGAGAACACCATCTGCATCGTTCCCATCCAAGGTGTGACATGGACAGGTTTGAACGATGACGTGGAAGCGTTGGACAAAGCACTGGATGCCTACAACGCCAAAACCGGCTATGATATTCCTATCCATGTAGATGCTGCAACCGGCGGTTTCATCCTGCCGTTCCTCAATCCCGACACAAAATGGGACTTCCGCTTGAAATGGGTTCTCTCCATCAGCACTTCCGGCCACAAGTTCGGACTGGTTTACCCGGGACTGGGATGGGTAGTATGGAAAGACAAGAAATACCTTCCGGATGCCATGTCGTTCAGTGTCAATTATCTGGGTGCGAACATCACACAGGTTGGTTTGAACTTCAGCCGTCCCGCCGCACAGATTCTGGGACAGTACTACCAATTTATCCGTCTGGGATTCCAAGGATACAAAGCCATCCAATACAATTCCATGGAAATCACCAAGTACATCCACAGCGAAATAGCCAAGATGGCTCCGTTCGTAAATTACAGCGATGACGTAGTAAATCCTTTGTTCATCTGGTACATGAAACCCGAATATGCAAAGAATGCCAAATGGACTCTGTACGATTTGCAGGCTAAATTGCAGCAAAGCGGCTGGATGGTTCCTGCCTACACCTTGCCGGAAAATATCCAGAATTACGTAGTTATGCGTGTTGTGGTACGTCAGGGATTCAGCCGTGACATGGCGGATATGTTGTTGAACGACATCAAGAATGCCATCTGCGAGTTCGAGAAACTGGAATATCCCACTCCTACCCGCATCGCCCAAGACAAGAATATCGCTGTAAAAGGTACTGTGTTCACTCACAATGCCCATAGCAACGCCGCTAAAAAATAAGCATAGATAACAATAATGCAACCATCCGCCGTTAAGGTAGATGGTTACTTCAATCAAATTAATTTATGGAAAGAACTATAACTATCCAGCAAATAAAGGATGTTGCCCAGGAGGCTTACAATCTGTACAAGGACAATACAGACGGTAAGAACGCCGACTACATCCCTTATCTGGCAAATATTGATCCCAAACTGTTCGGGATCAGTATCTGTCTGATGAACGGAGAAATCATCCAACTGGGTGACTCTCAGTACCGTTTTGGTATCGAGTCCGTTTCCAAGGTGCTGACCGCCATCCTGGTACTCCGCCAATACGGTGCTCCCAAGGTGCTCGAAATGATTGGCGCCGATGCTACCGGACTGCCGTTCAACTCCATCATGGCCATCTTGTTGGAAAACGACCATCCGTCCACCCCATTGGTAAACGCCGGCGCCATCTCGGCCAACAGTATGGTGCAACCCGTAGGAAACAGCGATGCCAAGTGGAAAGCCATCGTAGACAATATGACCGAACTATGCGGAAGTACCCCGCAACTGATCGACGAACTGTACCGGTCAGAGTCGGCGACAAATTTCAACAACCGTTCCATCGCCTGGCTATTGAAAAATTATAACCGTATCTACGATGACCCCGATATGTCGCTCGACCTCTACACCCGCCAGTGTTCCATGGGCATCACTGCAGAACAGTTGTCCATCTGTGGAGCCACCATCGCCAACGAAGGATTGAACCCGAACACCAACAAGCAAGTGTTCGACAAAGCCCTCTCCCCGAAAATCACCTCCATGATAGCTACCGTAGGTTTCTATCAGCACACAGGCGACTGGCTTTACACTTCGGGAATTCCTGCCAAGACAGGCGTAGGAGGCGGTGTCATGGGCGTAATGCCGGGTGTCATGGGCATTGCAGCCTTCGCGCCTCCTCTGGATGACGCCGGCAACTCCGTGAAAGCACAGCTTGCCATCAAGCATATTATGAACAAACTGGGCATGAACGTATTCAATGGCCATCGCATCCACGTGCAATAATCCATTTCGTTCCCATAGGAAAACCGGTATTTCTCTCACTCCGAGAGGAGTACCGGCTTTTTAATTAAAAATTTTTCCCGCTAAAATTTCTCACACTCTTACATTATGCCTATCTTTGCACTGACAAATTCATCATATTATGAAGAACAAAGTCATCCGTAAAGAACCGGACCAATGACGGACTCACGCAGAGAAACCATTGGAGTTCCCTTGGCGGAATATTTGAAAGAGAAATGCTGGAACAGCCCAAAGCGCCCGATGACGTTGATTATGGAATTGAATTAACTATTAAATAACTTTATGAGTAACAAATCAAAAATCGAGATTTGCGCCAACTCCGTGGAAAGTGCTGTGAAGGCACAACAAGCCGGTGCTTATCGTGTAGAACTATGTGCAGGTATTCCGGAAGGCGGAACAACCCCGTCTTTTGGCGAAATCCGTATGGCACGCCAATTATTGAACCAAACAAAACTGCATGTCATTATCCGTCCCCGTGGCGGAGATTTCCTATATTCTCCTATTGAACAAGAAATCATGCTGCATGATATTAAAGTGGCACGCCAGCTGGGTGCGGACGGTGTGGTATTCGGCTGTCTTACCGCAGAAGGCTATGTCGATGTGCCTCTGATGCAGAAACTGATGAATGCGGTAGGCGAGATGAGTGTCACCTTCCACCGTGCTTTTGATATGTGCAGCAATCCCAAAGAGGCCTTGGAACAGATTATCGGACTGGGTATAGACCGGGTTCTTACTTCCGGACAGGAAGCTACCGCCGAAAAGGGAATCCCTCTTCTGAAAGAATTGGTGGAACAGGCCGACGGACGGATCATCATCATGCCGGGATGCGGTGTGAATGCCGGTAATATCCGTAAGATTGCCGAAGAAACCGGAACTTCGGAATTTCATTTCTCCGGACGGAGCAGCGTAGACAGCGGCATGATTTATCGTAACTCAAAAGTATCCATGGGAGGTACTGTAAAGATAGAAGAGTATCTGAAAGACGTTACCGATCCTGACAAAGTAAAAGCCGCCTTGTCCGAACTGGCATTGAAAGACGAAAACGACAAAGCACTGGAAAAGAAAAACAAAAGCCTCAACCCCAAGAAATCAAAGAAAGAGGATGACTGGGACGATGAGGACGATGACTTGGATGATGACAAGTAAACAGATAAGCATAAACGCTATCAATATATTTAACGCGGATATTCAGTTTGCAAACTTGAATATCCGCGTTACTTTTTGTTTATACTGAATCCTACAGCTTATGTATCACCTTCATCAGCTGCTCACCCAGTCCGATGGTATATCCTTGTGACACGAATACCACCCGGTTAAAGGTATCCCCAATGATAAACATAGGCAGGATAGTCTTGTTAGACAACTTCATGCCTTCTGCAATCTGCTTCTGGATGGAACCGTCCACATCAATACCGTAAGTAATGGTAGCCGGTAATCCGGGGAATTCCTGCGGGCGGAACTTCTTGTACTGCTCCTCGTTGGGGAACAACAGCACGATTCCTCTGCCCCATTCATCAAACTCCTTACCCAATGCCGCAATATCACGCAAGGCATGGTTCGTAGGTTCTTGTCCGGCACCCAGTACGGCTACAATGTAGTAACCACGTCCTGTAGTGGCAAGAATAGACTTCAGTTCATCGCTATCTATCGGTTTATAAGTAGATTCCGAGTTGAAGTTACCGATCACCTGAATATCATCCTTACTTTCACGCATCACCAAGTCCACCGTAGTCGTTTCCCCCGGCTTGATGGTAAAGAAAGTCAGCTGGGACAATACGCCGCCGTTGGCCAGACGAGTACCGGTCACCATCACATAATTGCCGGCATCCAGTGCCGTTCCGTTCTTCAACAGATTAGCCCAAGTAGCACCGCCACCCATATCAATATCGCCTTCATCATAATTCAGCAATTTCAAGGTTCCGGCAGGAGTCAGTCTGGAAATAGAGAAATGAGAATAATACTTCGGGTCGGCCAAAGACTTGATCGGCGTATATCTGGCAATAAACTTGCCGGTAGGCGCACTGGCCTGTTCCATCGCCTCAAAGTTCACATCAACAGCACCTTCATCACCCATCAACTGCACTTTTCCGGTCACTTCGTCTATACGTGCAGGAATACCCATGCTGCGTGCCATGGAAACAAAGAAGATATCACGGCTGTGCGCATCGGCTGTACGGGCCTTCCACACCCCTTCCGGAGTAATCGGAGAACCGCCCAGATTGCAATCCTTGTCCACACGGATATTTTCGGCAACCCATGCAACCAGCTTCATCGGATCGGCAAGGTAAGCCTCACGCTCCTGTTCGGGCACTGCTTTCTCAAAGAATCCTTTGTACGGAGTAATCATTTCGTTGCTCACACGCGGATTACGCACAAATCTGCGGAAATAATCGGCATTGGCGCACAGATGTGAATTCATCATGTGGTCTATCAACACTTCGGAACTTACATCGCGAAGGTCTTTGGCGGAAATCTGCTGAAGCAGGTCAATGCCGCCCTTCTTTGACTTGTCCGAACGGAGACGGGCCATAAAGTCACGGATGGTTTCGTGGTTACCACGTGATGCCACCAGCAATTTGGCAACAACATCCTCGTCCAACTGATACTCTTTAGCGAAATGACGGGCCGATTCATCCGTCATGAACGTAGCCACGTAGGCATTGCGGATAGAGTCCTCCAAGGCCATGCGGCGATTGTTCTCCGCACGTTGTTCGGGAGTCACTTCGGGCATATTGGCGCCTTCCACCGGAGGAATGATATCCATATCCAGTGTATAAGCCTCGCCGGCCGTCTTGTCCAGTTTCACGGTCAAGGCATTGTCTTTTCCGAAAGACAGTTTGGAGTAACCGAATTTTCCATCTTTGGAAGCCCATACCAGCATATCCCCTTTTCCGGCTGTCAGGAACGTCTTGCCGTCCGCATCCGTCTGTTTGGAAGCTACGGTATAAAATTCGGCATAGTTATACACCTTGAATTCCACTTTGGCATCAGCCACCGGTTTGCCATCCGCATCCACGATGGCCACATCGGCTTTTGCCGTAGGGGCATAGTTGTCAATCACATTGATTTCCGTATACCGGGGAGTGCGGTACATCACTTCTTCCGGTCCGTTATAACGTCCGAACACCTTGGTGTGCATCAGCATACCCCGTGAAGCGGGAGCGTTGAACCAACCCAGATTCAGTACCGGTTCGGGTTCGCAAGCACCCAGGAAGTACCATTTGCCATCCACCCAGGCTTCCACCCAGGCATGATTATCATCGGTATGTGCCCAACGCGGCGTATATACCTGGCGGGCAGGGATGCCTACCGAACGCAAGGCGGCTACCGTGAACGTAGATTCCTCGCCGCAACGTCCGTAGGCTGTCTTTACGGAAGCCAGCGGACTACTGGTACGGGCATCAGAGGGAGTATAAATCACCTTCTCATGACACCAGTGGTTCACTTCCAGCACGGCATCATATAAAGAAAGGTTTTTCACTCTGTCCTTCAGTTCCTCGTAGAATACCTTACGGCTGTCGTCCAGATTCTCGTTGTTTACGCGGATGGGCAGTACAAAGTGGCGGAACTCGCGTTCGGGAACCACTTTTCCCCACGGCATCTCCTCACGCGCCTTGAAAGCGTAATCCACGTTTTCCAGATAGAATTCACCGGGATGATCCGCTATATCCGCCAAAGGCATATAGGCGTAAAGGAAAGTCATCGCCTCCTTCTGCTCATCGCTCATGGGTTGTTCGAATACCTGGAAGAGGTCACCTTGGGCCAGCGTATCACGCCGTGCCTCAAAATCCTGCTGAACAGCGGCACGTTCAGCCTCATCACTGATCAAATGTTTGTTGTTTGTACACGAGGCACACAGCATCAAGCCTATCCCCGCCGCACACAGAGCCAATAATTTCATCTTGTTGTTTATTTAGGTTAGCAATTTGTTATTGGCTACGAAGATAAGACTTTTTTCTTATTTTTGACGAAGTTCAAGCTATTATTTAGTATCCGCCGGCTCCGATTGTTGCGATTGATAATATTCCTCCTTCCGCTTGTTGGCCTGCTGCACCAGACTGGTGACGTATACCGTGAAAATGGGGAACATCATCATTCCCAAGGCGGCCAGCACCACCGACAGTATTTTCCCCGTAGGAGTGACGGCATAAATATTGCTTCCTACGGTAGTGACATCCATAAACGCCCACCACAGCGCACTCCAGTAGTCCGTCACCATAGGGTTCACCTTATGTTCCAGCACAAAGAAGATAAGGCTGGCAAAATACACGGTGGCCATCAGCATGGTGATGTACGAGGTAAACAGCCCGGACGCCTTGCTGCCCGACAGCCAGCCCACCACGATAGCCAGCGCATACCCTCCCCTCAGCAAAGGGATAAAGCGCAGGAAATAACTGATTTCGGGCGAGAAAGTGATGTGATAGAAATCAATGATATTTAAATAAGGTATAGATACCAGCAGGAAAATAAAATGGCTGGTGAAGTATCTTCCTTTTTCTTTCGAGAGGAAAAACTCCAGCAGGAAATCGAACAGGAAAAACATACATATCCAGAACTGAATCTTCAGATAAGAACCTTGATTCAGGAAAGGGATGTTATGAAAAGTATCTATCGAGATACTTATAACCAGAAAAAGGGACATCAACAGGATGAGTATATGCAAGATCCCGTAAATCCCCCTGCGGGAATAGATGAATGAGGAGAAAGCTGTTTTCATAAACGATACTGATTATATTGTTTTTTCTAGAAACACCCTTCCGGGTACGATTGTTTCATTCCGGATACCTTCCGGGTTAATAAACCTAAACGGATAAACATCATTTCCAGGGAGTTGTTATAAACTCCGTAAACAAAAAACATACATTTTTTAAAACCTAAACTTTATGGCAAACATTAGTAAATCAGTCAAGCTAGGGGTATTTACCCTCGCTATTATGAACGTGACTGCGGTAGTATCCCTGCGCGGGCTGCCTGCTGAAGCCGAATACGGACTGAGTTCGGCATTTTATTATTTATTCGCGGCCATCGTCTTCCTGATACCTACCTCGTTGGTAGCGGCGGAACTGGCGGCCATGTTCCAGGACAAGCAAGGCGGTGTGTTCCGATGGGTGGGTGAAGCCTACGGAAAGAAATTCGGCTTCCTCGCCATCTTCCTGCAATGGGTGGAAAGCACCATCTGGTATCCCACCGTCCTGACTTTCGGAGCCGTGGCACTGGCATTTATCGGCATGAGTGACACCCATGATATGGCCTTGGCATCCAACCGCTATTACTCACTGGCGGTGGTCTTGATTATCTACTGGCTGGCCACCTTCATTTCGCTGAAAGGCATGGGCTGGGTAGGCAAAGTGGCCAAAGTAGGCGGTATGGTAGGTACGATCATTCCTGCCGGCCTGCTGATGGTGCTGGCGGTGATTTACCTTGCTTCCGGCGGACAGAGCCAGATGAACTTTGACGGCAACTTCTTCCCCGATTTCAGCAACTTCGACAACCTGGTACTGGCTTCCAGCATCTTCCTGTTCTATGCCGGTATGGAAATGGGCGGTATCCATGTAAAAGACATGGAAAATCCTGCCAAGAACTATCCGAAAGCCGTATTCATCGGTGCGGCTATCACCGTGATCATCTTCGTGCTAGGCACCTTCGCACTGGGGATCATCATTCCCGAAAAGGACATCAACCTGACTCAGAGTCTGCTGGTAGGCTTTGATAATTACTTCAAGTATGTCCATGCTTCGTGGTTGTCGCCTATCATCGCCGTGGCTTTGGCATTCGGTGTGCTGGCAGGCGTGTTGACCTGGGTGGCAGGTCCGTCCAAAGGTATCTTCGCAGTGGGCAAAGCAGGTTATCTGCCTCCCTTCTTCCAGAAGACCAACGCCAACGGCGTACAGAAAAACATTCTGCTGATCCAAGGCCTTGCCGTAACCTTGCTCAGCCTGCTGTTCGTTGTGATGCCTTCCGTACAGAGTTTCTACCAAATCCTGTCACAGCTCACCGTATTGCTTTACCTTATCATGTATCTGCTGATGTTCAGCGGCGCCATTTATCTGCGTTACAATATGAAAAAGGCCCCGCGCCCGTTCCGCATCGGCAGCAAAGGCAACGGACTGATGTGGCTCATCGGCGGTCTGGGTTTCTGTGGTTCACTACTGGCATTCGTGCTCAGCTTCATTCCGCCCAGCCAGATTGCGGTAGGCAGCAACACCGTATGGTTTGCCGTTTTGATTATCGGCTGCATCGTGGTAGTCGCAGCTCCGTTCATAATCTACGCATCGCGCAAACCGTCATGGGTAGACAAGGATACACAGTTCGAACCGTTCCACTGGGAAGAACAGGCCACAACGGCACAGACAGCGGCTCCGGTTTCCGGCGCGGCTAAAAGTTCCGCTTCAAGCGCCTCTACAAACGCTGCCGCCGGACCGGCCTCTCAAAGTACCCCGTCTCCGGAGCAACACAAATAACCCCCGCTGACGGGTTGGCCCATTCCTTTTTATCACAGGCAATTCCGGTTCCTTGAAAAGCAAGAAGCATGTTTTTCAAGAAGCCGGAATTGCTGTTTTCCACCAACCGGGATGGTTATTTCCCTCTCTCTTCCAATAATTTCCTGTAAATCATAGCCGGAATTAAAGAAACATTCCTATCTTTGTCCCCCGGTTCACTTAATAATCACGTTTGACATGAAGCATAAGGCCTTTTTCATTTTTATGACAGCCCTTCTTATAGGGAGTCCGCTTTATGCACAAAAATATAAAATAGCCCTTATCCATTCCTACCAGGAAGGGTACAGCGGTGCAGGCATTGTAAACAAACTGTTTGTCAAAGGACTGAAAGACCAGCAAATAGACTTCCAGCTGCGCACCTTTTATCTGGATTGCGAGAAATACGAATCCGTAGAAGAAGAGCGACGGATTTCCGAGTTTGCAGATTCCATCCGCTCATGGGGAGGAGATTTGATTGCCGTGCTCGATGATCAGGCAACCTACTCTGTCATGGCTTGCGGAAACCCGTATATCAGGCAGGTTCCCGTCGTATTCAGCGGGGTGAATTATCCCAACCAAGAGTTGCTGGCACAATATCCCAACATTACGGGCTACATAGACAAACCCGATTACCTCACCACCTGCCGGATGATAGAACGCATCATGGGCAAAGTCCGCATCCACATCCTGAACGGGCGGACCGTGCTTGACCGCCTTATCTGGAAAGACCTGAGCGAACAATGCAAAGGATCGGAAATCACCCTCCACCAATGGAAAAGACAAGAGGCCCGGCCCGACAAGCTGAATATCCCCATCAGTGACAAAGATGATACCGAATATGAATCCCTGTACGAAAAGCTGAACGAATACAACCAATTGGACTCCACCGTCGTAGTCCGCCTGTCCAGTGATTCCGTAGCTGCCCGCGACCTGATGTGGCTGTCCAGCGGAGTCTTCCAATACTCCCTGTTCCTGTATACCAAACGGGACTATACCACCCTGCGCATCGGCAGCCTGTTCGACAATCCCGGATTCGAAACCATCAACGAAGGATTCGGGATAAAGGAATACATGCTGGGAGGTTATTTCGCCCCCATCGAAACACAGCTAAGCGACATGACCGCCGGCATCAAAGAAAGACTGCAAGGAAAGATACCCGTCCCGGCGGTAAAACAAATCGCCAAACAGTACCTGGTCAACTGGCAGGCCATGAAGAGATACCAGATCCCCCTTGAAAGCATTCCACCGGAATATACCATCATGTACAGGCCGTGGAGGGAAAAATACGCAACCCCCATCCTGATTCTTGAAAGCCTCCTGGTCTTCACACTCCTTTTGGGGATAGCCTACCTTATTTATATCTATACACTGGAAAAAGGACGCAAAAAAGAAGCCTTGCGCAACCTCAGGTTCGAACACGAAGCATTAACGCTTGCACTGGAGGGAGGAAATACCTACGCCTGGTGTTTCGACGGAAAGACCGCCGTGCTCGACCAAGCTTTCTGCGAACTGACCAACCGTTCCCAAAACCTGTTGGGAATAGAGGAAATAACCCACTATGTACACCCCGACGAACAAGCCCGGTTCAGAAAAAACGTATCCAACATACTATACCGGCAACGAAGAACAGCCCAATACCGTTGCCAATTCAACGACACCGGTTACCAATGGTGGGAATTCAGATACAGCGTGTTGCAGAATAATGAACAAAATCCTATCATCACCGGACTTCTGGTAAACATTCAGGAGATCAAAGACAAGGAAGAAGAACTGATACGCGCCCGCAAACTGGCGGAACAGGCGGAACTGAAACAATCCTTCCTGGCCAACATGAGCCATGAAATCCGTACTCCGCTTAATGCCATCGTAGGATTCTCCAACCTGCTCACTACCGAGAAAAACATCTCGGAAGAAGAGAAAAAAGAGTTTGCCTCCATCATAGACAACAATACCAGACTCTTGTTGAAGCTGGTCAATGATGTGCTGGAACTATCCCGTATAGAATCCGGCAATATGTCCTTTCATTGCGAGGATTGCAGCGCGCATCATTTCGCCGAAACGGTCTATCAGACCCATCAGGTAATTATTCTCCCTCCAGTGGAATTCATCAAAGAATTTCCCGACGAGGATGTGACCATACACATAGACCGTATGCGCCTCACCCAAGTCATCACCAACTTTTTGGGAAATGCCAAGAAGTTCACCTCCCAAGGACACATCAAACTGGGTTATTTCTGCGACAAAGAGAAGAAGGAAATCCATATCTTCGTAGAAGATACCGGTGCGGGAATCCCTAAAGAAGAATTACAAATGATATTCGAGCGGTTCTACAAGCGGAATGAGTTTGTACAGGGTGTAGGGCTGGGACTCGCCATCAGCAAGGTCATTGTAGAAAAAATGAACGGACACATCGATGTGCAATCCGAGGTGAACAAGGGCAGCCGTTTCACCGCCGTACTGCCCTATCTGTAATTTTATTCCTGTGCAGGCTGTTTAGGCAGGGCAAACTGCAAGACCAGATACGCCAGCACACCCGCCAGCACCGTTCCCAGTATGACCCCCATCTTTGCCTGCGTCAGCAACACCGGCGAATCCCCGAAAGAGAGGTTGGCTATGAACAAAGAAACCGTAAAACCGATACCTCCCAAAAGACAGATACCTGTCAGGTTCACCCAGGTCATGCCTTTCAGCAGTCCGGCGAACCCCATCTTTATCACCAGCCAGGTAAAGAAATAAATGCCGGCAAACTTACCCGCCAGCAATCCCGCCAGCACCGCCCAGGTAGCCATCCCCACTTCCAGACCGCCATGATCCGCCGTGAGCGAGACACCCGCATTGGCAAAGGCGAACAAGGGAAGAATAATATAATTCACCATTCCATGCAGACTGTCTTCCAATGACTGCAAGGGAGATATGACACGGTCCGAGGAAGACTCGATGCTTTTCAGCACATTGATCTGCATCTTGCTTAACACAACACTTTCCTTGTCACTGGCAGGAAAGACAGCAATGTTCTCGCGGATGCGGTTAATGTACTTACCTATCTTGTAATGAGGAGTGGCGGGAACCGTGAAGGCTGCGACAACTCCCGCAATGGTAGCGTGGATGCCGCTCTGCAAAAACAGATACCACATAATCACTCCCCAGAAAATATAAAACCAACGGTTGCGCACCCGGAAGAAATTCCCGCCGCAAAGTATCAGCAGGATACCCGCCGAAGCAATCAGGTAGTTCACCGACAGATGAGAAGTGTAAAAAAGGGCGATGACCAGAATGCCGCCGATATCATCGACCACAGCGAAAGCGGTCAGAAAGACTTTCAAGCTCAGCGGAACCCGCTTGCCGAACAGGCTGAGCACTCCCAGCGAAAAGGCGATATCCGTAGCCATCGGTATGGCCAGACCACTTTGGGCCGGAGTTCCCGCCGTCATGAAATAATAGATCAGCACCGGAACCAGCATACCGCCGCACGCCGCCACGATGGGCAAAAGCGCCTGCCGGAAACTGGACAACTCGCCCACCAGTATCTCACGCTTTATCTCCAGCCCCACACTGAAGAAAAAGACAGCCATCAAAGCATCGTTGATAAAAGTCATCAAGGTCATGTGATGCCCGTTATGACTGAAGAAATTAAATTCTCCTATCTGAAGATGCACCTCGTAATTCCAAAAGGAGGCATAAATATCCCCCCACGGAGAATTGGCCAGGAACATAGCCAGCAAGACTACCCCCATCAGCAACATCCCTCCATTAATATGATAGTGCGCCGCCCGCTGGAAGGAAAAGTTCAAGTTCAGAATTTTCAGTTTTTCCATATCAATTGAATTTAAGAGTTTGTGATAAATTGCCATCAAAACACAAGCCCTTCCTGTTATTGACTTTTTAATTTCAACTAACAGAAAGAGCCCGCTTATTGTTTGCTCCCCAGAGCTTGTTTATTCTTGAATTAATCCAGCTTCAGAACGGCCAGGAACGCCTTTTGCGGTACTTCCACATTACCGATCTGTTTCATTCGTTTCTTACCTCTTTTTTGTTTTTCCAACAATTTACGCTTACGGCTCACGTCACCGCCATAACACTTCGCGGTCACATCCTTGCGCACCGCCTTGATGGTTTCCCTTGAGATAATCTTCGCCCCGATAGCTGCCTGAATGGCAATATCAAACTGCTGGCGCGGAATCAGCTCTTTCAGTTTCTCGCACATACGCTTGCCCAGGTTATAGGCATTGTCCACATGTGTCAGGGTAGAAAGCGCATCCACCGGCTCACCGTTCAACAAGATATCCAGCTTCACCAGTTTGGAAGGGCGGAAACCCGACTGATGGTAGTCAAAGGAAGCATATCCTTTCGAGATACTCTTCAGCTTGTCATAAAAGTCAATCACGATTTCACCCAGCGGCATCTTGTAGTGAATCTCCACCCGGTTGCCCGACACATAATTCTGCCGCACCAGTTCGCCGCGCTTGCCCAGACACAGCGTCATGATAGGGCCGATGTAATCGGTGGCGGTAATGATCGTGGCATCAATGAAAGGTTCCTCGATGTGGTCAATCAGCGTCGGATCGGGCATACCGCCGGGATTATGCACCTCGTTGGCATGTCCCTGCTTGTCATACACCATGTACGACACGTTGGGCACGGTCGTAATCACATTCATATCAAATTCGCGGTCCAGACGTTCCTGAACAATCTCCATGTGAAGCAATCCCAGAAAACCGCAACGGAATCCGAATCCCAGAGCCAGTGAGGACTCCGGCTGGAAAGTCAGCGAGGCATCATTCAGCTGAAGTTTCTCCAGCGAAGCGCGGAGGTTCTCGTAATCTTCCGCCTCGATAGGATAAACCCCGGCAAACACCATCGGCTTCACTTCCTCGAATCCGGCAATCGCCTTTTCACACGGACGGGCGATGTGAGTGATGGTATCCCCCACCTTCACCTCGCGCGAGGTCTTGATGCCCGAAATGATATACCCCACATCTCCTGTGCGCAGTTCCGCACGGGGAATCATATCCATTTTCAGCACACCGATCTCATCTGCATCATACTCCTTGCCGGTATTGAAGAATTTCACCTTGTCCCCTTTGCGGATCACACCGTTCTCTATTTTAAAATACGCGATGATCCCACGGAAAGAATTGAATACCGAGTCGAAAATCAAAGCCTGTAGCGGCGCCTCCTCGTCACCCGTCGGGTGCGGGATACGTTCCACCACCGCCTTCAATATCTCCTCCACACCCATTCCGGTCTTGCCGGAGGCACGGATAATATCCTCATGTTTGCAGCCCAGCAGGTCGATGATTTCATCTTCCACCTCATCGGGCATGGCACTCGCCATATCACATTTGTTCAGCACGGGAATGATTTCCAGGTCATGCTCCAACGCCATGTACAGATTCGAGATAGTCTGCGCCTGCACTCCCTGCGAAGCGTCCACAATGAGCAGCGCCCCTTCACAGGCGGCTATGGAACGGGATACCTCGTATGAAAAGTCCACGTGTCCCGGAGTGTCAATCAGATTCAGTACATACTTCTCTCCCCCATACTCGTACTCCATCTGGATGGCATGGCTCTTGATTGTAATACCTCTCTCCTTTTCCAGGTCCATATCGTCAAGCATCTGCCCTTCGGTTACCTGGATGGTTTTTGTAAACTCCAACAAACGGTCGGCCAAGGTCGATTTCCCGTGGTCTATATGTGCTATAATGCAAAAATTACGGATATTCTTCATCTTCGTCACTTAAATTTCGCGCAAATATACAAAAACTCGCTCATATACGGATGAATTTTGCAGGAATAATACAAACCATCTGAAATCAAAACCAGAAGATTTGCCAACAATATTCATTCTTAAAAGTGACCGTTCTTAAGTCCTTCCTCCAATTTTTCCATCCATTTATTAAAACGAGGACATTTGCCTCGAATATCATCTATATCCAGCGCCTCAAGAATCATCTCCCCGTCAGCAGTCTTCTCATACGGGAATATCCTCATCAATCGTTTGGAAGGAGCGGTATCCGCCCCTCCGTTTATATCTTCGGGGGTAGGATATGAATCTATTATCCGCTGCAATTCATCCAAGCTTTCCTGATCATCCACCACAACATTGAAACCGTCCATACTGGTATACATCAGGGATTCAATCTCATGCCGTTGGATATAAGGCAGAAAACAGGAAGCATCCATAAATTCCGTTACCTTTTCTTTTATCCCCTGCTCCATATCCGGCAGTCTCAAACTGTCTGTGGTATAGCCGGGAAAATCTGTAGGAAGTCTGAAAAAGTCAAGCAAGGTTGTGATTAACACGTTTTTTGTCGCAGCCACCCGTGAAACGTCATTCTTCAGATATTCAAAACCCACATTCCCACCTTTTTTATTCAATTTTCTGTTCGTTAAGATTTTCTGGGCATTCATAGGATTAGTAAATCCTTTCGAATACAAATAGGGAATTACACGCTTCTGAATAAAACTCACTTCCGTATCGCCTTCAACTATAAACACTACTCTTTTCATTCCCACTCAATTTAAAGGCTGCCCGCCAATGACATTCTTCTCCCATATTTCTCCCAAGCTGTAATCTTCCAGCCAATGCGCTAAATTCTCAGAATCAAGCCGGTTGAAAACAGTCGCGTTGTCTTTACGATCCACAACAATGATATCTTCCGGTTCAAAGTTATCCACCAAATTGACAGATTGAGTGGAGATAATTATCTGAGCTTCTCTGGAAGCTTTTTTGATCAAAGCAGCCAGTTTGTTGACCGCTACCGGATGTAGTCCGAGTTCCGGCTCGTCAATGATGACCGTCTTTGGCAGATCCGGCTGAAGCAACAACGTTGCCAGACAGATAAAACGCAGTGTTCCGTCTGATAACTGGTACGCATTAAAATACGTATCAACAGTTCCCTTCTGCTTCCACTCCAGCTGGATCAGCTGTTCGTTCAAGCGGTTGGGCATTAAACAGAATCCCTCAAAAAAAGGAGATACGGAAGCTACCGCCTTTTCTATACGTGTGAAATGTTTTGGATGCTTTTCTTTCAGATAATATAAGAATGCGGCAATGTTAGCCCCATTGTTCTTCAAGCTGACATTATCATCCATATTACATTTTCCTTTCATGGGGGAACGGTCTCCCGTATCATGGAAATGATACACCTCAAATTCGCGTAAGAAGCTGTTTACATAAAATGCCTGTCCGGTATGGTCGTTCTTAAATGAAGATTCCTGCTTGTTGACCTCGTGCAGTTGTTTGTGCCAGGATACCCCATTGTGATAAGCCGTATCAATACGCTCAATAAATAAAGAATCCTGAGCCTCTTTCATATTTACAATAAAACGATTATGAGCATCCTTACCGCGTTCCGCAAAAAACAAGTCAAAGGACAAATGATCAGTTTCTTTTTTTCCCATATACAACAAACTGTCGGAGCCGCCTTTGGTGAGAACATAATTCTGAAGATTCCGCTCGTACAGGTTATGTATAAGAGTAAAGGCAGAAATGAAATTGCTCTTTCCTATTCCATTCCCACCTATCAATATATTTATGGGAAACAGCTCTACAGTTTGTTCCTTTATTGATTTGTATCCTTCAATCGTTATTTTCTGTATCATCAAAATTTTGTTTACATTCTCAAACAACAATACAAAAGTAGCTTTTTTGCCTGAATACTACAATTTTGCCGGTTGCAAATCTCTTATTTTTCATTTCTTTTATAGATATCTCAGACTTCAACAAATATACAAAAAAAATGCGTTGACAACATACCAAACGATGTGCCAACGCATTTTTTTATGAGTTTAAAATCTTCTTCTTACACCAATTTTACAAAGATCTCGCCTTCCACTTCAGAAGTAACGACCTTATCTTCTCTCAGCAGCCAGCCCAGCCCCAGGAAGAAATCCTTGTCAGCTTTCAGTTTGGTTGCTTTCTTGATTTGTTTTTGTGTCAAACCTTCAGTTCCATTCAGTGCTTCCCAGATCTGTCCGGCCAAAGCACCTGCTTTTTCTTTCAACATTTTCAATTTGCTTTTAGTTAAACGTTAACCGCACCCACACATTCCGATGTGAATGTTTGTGTTTCTTATCGCTTGCAAAGATACACAAAATTATGTTATTCAACACTTTTGCATCGAAAAAGTTTGTATTTCTATAAGAAAAAGCGATTTTTCAACCTATTTTTTTTGTTTTTCGAGGTGTTCGCTCCAAATCCGGGCCGCTTCCTCTACCATTCTTGCACAAGGACGCTTGGCGTAATACCGTTCCGTCCTTGCTTCCGGTGTGGATACTACCGGCTCTTTTCCGGACAATCCCAACAAATCGGCACACCGCAGGGCGCCGTTCCGCTTCTTGAATTCTTCGGCCAGTTCCTGCACCAGAGCGTAATTCGCCGCCTTGCTCTCACGGTCTTTCCCCTCGATGGCGCACTTCTCCAGCCCGGCCAGCAGGAACATGCCGCAAGCAGCACCGCAGGTTTCACGCATCCGCCCTATGCCGCCGCCGAAAGAGGCGGACATGTGCAGGGCCTGTTCACGGGTGAAACCATACAGATCGGCAAAAGCCGTCACTACGGACTGGGAGCAGTTATATCCTTCCTTGAACAAGGCAACGGCCTTTGCCACCCTGTCCTCTTCCCTAACTTCCGTATGCAAATCCAACGTATTCTTGTCTTCTTCCATTTTTCTTACCTCCTTCTTTTCTTTCCGTCTTTTCCTTTGTTCTCATTCCGCCACATTGTTTACAATCTCACCCTTGATGAATCCTTTCAAGTTCCCCACCGCAATCCGCATCAGCCGGACACGGGCTTCTTTCGTGGCCCAGGCGATATGCGGCGTAATGAAGCAGTTCTTCGCCGTCAGCAGGGGGTTGGTATATTGGGGAGGCTCGGAAGAAAGCACGTCCAGTCCGGCAGCCGCTATCACACCCTTGTTCAGTGCGTCGGCCAGGTCTTTCTCGTTCACCAAGGGACCGCGGCCGGTATTTATCAGAATGGCCGTCGGTTTCATAAGGGCCAGGCGGGCGGCATTGACCAGCTCTTTGGTATCGGGTGTAAGGGGGCAGTGCAGGCTCACCACGTCACATTCGCGGAACAGCTCATCCAGCTCCATTTTCCGGATTCCTCCGGGAAGTTGTGACTGCGGCTTGGAAGTATAGGCGCATACCTGCATTCCGAAAGCGGCAGCGATGCGCGCCGTCGCCTGTCCGGTGTTTCCCAAGCCGATGATTCCCAGCTTCTTCCCGTCCAGTTCCACCAGGTCGGTATCCCAGTAGCAGAAGTCGGGATTGTTCGCCCAACGCCCGTGACGGTTGGCATAGGCATAATGGCCTACACGCTGGGTGATGTTCAGTATATGCGCAAAGACCATCTGGGCAACGGAAGCGGTGCTGTAGGCAGGTATGTTGGTGACAATGATGCCCCGCGCTTTCGCAGCCTGGATGTCCACAATATTATATCCCGTAGCCAGCACGCCGATGTATTTCAAGGCAGGCAGAGCAACCATATCCTCCGCCGTAATCACCGTTTTATTTGTAATCAGCACTTCCGCTCCGGCAGAACGCTCCAATAACTCGGCAGGGGCTGTGCGGTCGTACACCGTCAGCTCGCCCAACGCCCGCATCTCCTCCCATGACAAATCACCGGGATTCAATCCGTAACCGTCTAAAACTACTATTTTCATATGCTCAAAAGTTAAATTTCATATTTTGTTCATTTATTCGGTTAGATTGGAACGCGAATGACGCAAATTAACAGCTGCACAGCATGGATATAAACCGGCCGGAAGGTTGGATTTATGTCATTTGCGTTCCAATTTTTAATTTTATAGCACAGGATCAATGCAATTCATTTTCATTCCTTGAACCGTTCCCCCCAGAGGCTCTGCATCCGTTCCTTTATCTTCGCTTCCTGCGCATTGTTCTGCGGATGCCAGATGCGGCTGTCCTTCACCTCGTCCGGCAGGAACTGCTGCTGCACGAAATTGCCCTGATAGGCATGTGCATACTTGTAATCCTTGCCATAGCCCAACTGTTTCATCAGCTTGGTGGGTGCGTTGCGCAAATGCAAGGGGACAGGCAGGTTGCCCGTCTGCCGCACCAGTTCCAGGGCACTGTTGATCCCCTCGTATGCCGAGTTGCTCTTAGGGCTGGTGGCCAGATACACCGTAGCTTCCGCCAGCGGGATACGCCCCTCAGGCCATCCTATCTTCATCACGGCATCAAAAGCAGCGTTCGCCAGGAGCAATGCGTTGGGATTGGCCAGACCGATATCCTCGGCTGCCGAAATGACCAGTCTGCGGGCTATGAAAGCCGGGTCCTCTCCGGCCTCCACCATACGCGCCAGCCAGTAGAGCGCCCCGTCCGGATCACTTCCGCGGATGGACTTGATAAAGGCGGAAATGATATCATAATGCATCTCCCCGTCCTTGTCATATGCCAACGGATTCTGCTGCAAACGCTCGGTCACCTTCTCATCCGTAATCACCACGGGTCCGGCATCCGCATCCGCCTCCACCACCAGTTCCAGTATGTTCAGCAGCTTGCGGGCATCGCCTCCCGAAAAGCGGAGCATGGCATCCGTCTCCTTCAGCTCTATCTTCTTTTCTTTCAGTATCACGTCCTTTGCGATGGCATTATGCAGCAGTTCCAGCAAATCCTCTTTCTCCAATGATTTCAGCACATACAGCTGGCAGCGGGAGAGCAAGGGCCGGATCACCTCGAACGAGGGATTCTCGGTGGTGGCGCCTATCAGGGTCACCACTCCCGTCTCCACCGCCCCCAACAGGGAATCCTGCTGGGACTTGCTGAACCGGTGGATTTCATCAATGAACAGGATGGGGCTGGCCTGCGAGAAAAAACGGTTGCTTCTCGCCTTCTCTATCACATCGCGCACATCCTTCACACCGGAAGTGACCGCACTCAGTGTATAAAAAGGAGTTTCCAGCTTGTTGGCTATGATCTGCGCCAGCGTGGTCTTCCCCACCCCCGGAGGCCCCCAGAGGATAAAGGAGGAGATGCGTCCCGCGTCGATCATCTTGCGCAAGACAGCCCCCGGCCCCACCAGGTGTTTCTGACCTATATAATCGTCCAATGTCTTCGGACGCAAACGTTCTGCTAAAGGTTGTGCCATATCTTCATCTTTATTTCGGATAACAAAAATACAGCATATTTTCCGATGAACAAAGCCCAGGGCAACAATATAGGATTTATTTTTTTAAGGCAGAAAAACAAAAGAACATAAAAAACAGGGACTCATATAAAATGCAATACGGGTTCTTTGTTCATCTGATCTAAAACAATTATTTTTGCAACCCTTTTCCAAAAGAGTGATTATTTCAAATTTAAATGTAATTCTAATAAAGACAGACGATGAAAAAACTTTTTTCCACCAGCCTGTTGATTTTAGCAGGTATGCTTTTACTGCTGGGCAGCTGCAAAGAGGACGAACTTCCGGTTTCCGGAGAAGGAAACGTGGCAAACAACGAATTGCCCGTCCGGCTGGCCGAAACGGATTATAACCCGAACAACACGTATTACCTGCTGAATGACAATGAATCCCAGGATGTTTATTTCGACTCCGGCCAGCGCAGCTTCTACGTCAGCCGGCCTCTTCAGTTCGGAATGGACGACGAGCACTGTTTCCAACTCCGTTTCTATAGTCCCAGGGCCTTGAAAAACGTGACTTTCTGGGCCAGGATAGACGGTTACGAGGAAGAATTCAAGTTCATGTCGCTGGAAAAGATCATGCCTTTCCAGCAACTCCGGGTGCACATACCGTTCGCCACCAAGGACCTGACCGCCTATACCCGCAGCGGAAAGAAAATACGGATCATGGCAAACCCCTACCTCACGGAAGAAAACCTGACCTTCACCGTAGAGTGTGACGACCCGTACTGGGCAAGGCTGCAATCCATCCGGTGCAAATGGTACATCGCCTTCGGCAGATACAGTGACACCCAGGACAGCTGGAAGTACAAGATGAAGGCTTCGCACACGCGTGAGGCGGTGGCCATCGCGCTGAACATGGCGTATATGTTCTCGTCGGAACGGTTCAAGACCGCCCTGTACGAGTTCGGCCCGCTGCACAGCAACAATGACAAGGCGGAAATAGACAAGACCGCCCTACTGGCCAACGTGCTCAACCACCGCGGACTGACCTTCGGCTATACCACCGGCGTGATGGGACTGGGCGGAGGAACCACCTTCGGCATGCATGAAGTGTGTTATCTGGAACACTATGCCGATGACAAAAGCATCACCGAAACCATATTCCACGAGTTTGCCCACTGTGTGGGCTACGGCCATGCGGGAAACATGACTTACGAACAGACGGGACCGGGGTGGATCACCCTGTGCAACAACGTATATGTGGCGCTGTCGCTGGACAAGGAGCTGCCCGTCTATTCCCGCCGCTTCCTGCACACCCGCTGGAGCAGGAACCGTTATTTTGATGATATATACGTGGCTTCGAAACACATTATCGAAGACCCGGAACTCGATGCGCTGGACGGTGGCCTGTCTCCCCTGCGCGGAGAGACCGACCGGGAAGGAAACGACGGGGAGCCGGTGGCGTTCAAGCTGGATTATACCGACTTGCCCGGCGCTACGGGAACCACCTTCCGCCCCAAGGATGTATATGTGTACGGAGATACCCTGTATGCCGTGAACGATGCGGACAACCAGTACAGCGTAGAGGTGTTCGGCCTTGCCGGCGGCGGCAAGAAGCACTTGGGAAGCATCAAGGAATGGAAGCACGGAGAAGCTACCGGGAAATTCGGCGGCCGCCCGAACGGTATCACCCGTGCCAACGACAAGATTTATGTCACCCACGAAGGAAGCCGTACCGAGATTTTTGATGCGAAGAGCCATCAGTTCCTTACCTGCATAGGCAATGGAAGCTGGGGAACAGGGCCCACGCAGACCGTACATGCCTTCGATGTGCTGCTCTACAAAGGGCTGGTCATGATACACGACAAACGCTACGTCAACTTTGTAGAAGAGCAGGCTATACAGTCCGGAGTGACTCCGCGGATTTATGTACGTTCCGAACATCTGGGCGAGACAAACGGCACTTACGGCATGGCGGTGGACGAACAGACCGGCCTGCTCTACTCCACCCATCCCGCCAAACGCATAGATCTGTTCGCCCCCGACGGGATACGGGAAGGAGTTTCACCCAAACGCACCGGGCAACTGGCTTATAAAAATGTACCCTACGACTTGGATTTCTACGAAGGAAGGCTGTTTGTAAGTTCCAACGGCACAGAAAAGTTCTGTGAGGTCAATCCCCGGACGGGAGAGATCATGAAGGACCATACCACCATCGGCGGCATCACCCTGCAAGCACCTGAGAAGTTCTGCATCCGCCGCCACACGCTGTTCATCACCGACCGCGTGAAAAACGGGACATGCGTTTACGCCATCCCCATGAGTGAGCTGAAATAAATATATACCTATATAATATAGTAAGAACAACATGAAAATATACGCTTATATCCTGATTGTGCTGTCCGGAGTCCTGACGGCACAATGCAGCAAAGTCACCCTGGATGAAATCTGCGGCTACCCCTCCGCTCCCGGCGGAGGAAACGGGGAAGGAGAAGGAAACGGGGATTATAACAGTTACTGGTATTACTCGTATGAGGCGGCGCAGCTGATTGATGCGGAAACCCTGGGCATGGAAACGGCCGAGGATTTCACCCCTTATACCGTCGCCCATCTGGGGGATACCCTTTTCATCGCAAACATCGGAAAGGCAGGCAGCAGCCTGTTGCTGTTCAGTATAAAGAAAGGTGAACGGCTGGGAACCTTGCAGAGCTGGCAGCACGACGGCGGGGAGAAGAGTTTCGGAAGTCAGATAGAAGCCATCGTGCCGTCGGGCAACCGGCTGTATGTGGCCGAACGCCAGTCGCGCATCCATGTATTCCGGTTGCCGGAACTGTCCTACCTCACCTGCATAGGCAACGGGCAATGGAGCGGCCCCGTATTCCAGGCACAGGCCATGACGGTAAAGGACGGGCTGATTTTCGCACGCGACAAGAACGGAATGGTCAGCATTTACAAAGAGGAGGATGCCACCCCGGAAAATTACCAGAAGGTGAACCGCTACCGCCGGGCATCCGGCAACGGCAGTCCGGGCAACAACGGCTTTGCCAGCCATTCCATGCAGCCCGATGCGGAAGGGCATCTGCTGCTCACGGATTATGAAGGGAAGAAAATACGGGTGCTCGATCCGGCACTGGTCAACGATGATATGGCAAACGACGCTTCCATCGATCTGGACGACCTTTCCCTGTCGCCCGGCTTCAAGCCCAAGACACTGGCGTTGTGCGGCGACCGCTGGTATGCTACCGGTGACAATGATGCCATCAACATATACGAACGCCAGTCCAACGAATGGAGCAAGAAAATAAAAACTGTAAAAGGATATGCTTTTTCCCAGCCTGCCCGTATCTATGCGCAAAACGACTCTGTGCTATGGGTTTCGGACACGCACAGTTCCAAACGGACACTGGTGAAAATGCTGGTGCATAAGGGGGAAATACGGGAATAGAGGTTCTATTCCGTTCTTTATCCAGAATGTGAATGACACGAATGGCGCAAATTGGGTTTATATCTCTGATTGGCGTCATTCGTGTCATTTTCATTCACACATATCAACCTTGCCAATCTTTCAATGCGACTGTCAACAGGAGCCGGTCGTTCACTTGCCATATCGATTACGCAATCGGGGAAGCCATTCTTTTTATCTGGCCGCACTCCATCACAATCCCCTTTCAAGGCTCCCCTATCGCCCCCACAATCAGCTGTACCTGAGCCGGCATATAGGTACGGCAACTCAAGCCACTGCCCATCTTCTCCAGTTGCTCCCTGAGGTGAGGATAATAGTCAATCCAATACTGCAACTTACGGTAAGCCACCTGCGGATTCAAATCCGGGAAATAACACAGGGCCAGTTCGGTGCGGCCATACGTGCGTATCTCAAAATTCTCCATACATTCCATACTTTTTATTTACTTCCATAAAAGTACGAAAAACGGACGAGAAGAAAGAATGTTTTTCCAACAATAATCAACTAGAATCAACTGTTATCAACTACAATCCACCGGAATCAACTTTCCGGAATCCGCACATCGTATCTTTGTAATGTCGGGACGATGAAGGCGAAAGATCTATAATCTTACAGCTGTAAGATATAGGATCTTACACGTGAAAGATAGGGTTCTTTCAGCAGTCGGCAACCAGTGGCTGACAGTTAATGGACAGTGACTGACGGCTGACTGGCTTCATTCCCCGGCAACAGTGTTTTTTAATTCTCAATTATCAACTTTTAATTTTAACAGACTATGGTAAATTACAGTATCGTTATGCGTAGCAATCCGATGGACGCGGATGCCGCCAAGAAGGCTTACGCCAGTGCACAGTATTCGGAAGTGATGGACATCAACCGCTTTGCCGAGCACATCGCCAGCCACGGCTGTGTGTACAAGCGTGCGGACATCGTGGCCATCCTCACCATGGCGGTGGACTGCATGAGGGAACAGCTTCTGGGAGGACAGAAGATACAGCTGGGCGACTTGGGGGATTTCTCCATCAGCATCAACAGTATAGGAGCGGAAAGCGCTGCCGACTACAATCCTGCCATCCACGTCAGAAAGCTGAATGTGAACTGGAGTGCCGGAACACGTTTCCAGAACTTGCAGGAGGAAGCTGTGTTCAATCTGGTGGCCACGCGCAAAGCGGCCCGACTGGTGGTGAAGGCGCTGAAAGCCGGAAAGACCAGTGTGGATCTTACCGGAGAGGCGAAGGAGCCGGAAAACGGAGGACAGGCCTGACGGAACTCCTGTATGACGGAAGCAAGGCACAACGCTAAAGGCACGACGCTAAAAGGCTGAATGTGCCCCTGTGACAAGCCGTTTTCATTGGGGTACATTCAGCCCTTGGCTTCCATTACAATTCACTTATTATCAACCTCTAAAACAAAATTCCAATGAGTTCAAGAACAAAGAAAAACACCTGGACACTGATTCTGAAAGTAATTATCACCGTAGCCACCGCCGTTGCCGGCGCACTCGGCCTGAACGCCTGTATCTGATGATCATGAGAACCATCACCCTGATTATTATCCACTGCTCCGCCACCCCTGAGGGGCGGAGGCTGGATTTTGAGACTTGCCGCCGGGACCACATCCGCCACCGGGGCTTCACGGACATAGGATATCATTTCTATATCACCCGTGACGGAGAGATTCACCGCGGACGACCTCTGGAAAAGGTGGGAGCGCATTGCAAGAACCATAACCGGCATTCTATCGGCATCTGCTATGAAGGAGGACTCTCGGCGGACTGCACACCTGCCGATACGCGTACTCTGATGCAGAAAGGAAGTATGCTGGCACTGTTGCGCGAGCTGCGCCTCCTGTTCCCCAAAGCGTTGATAGTGGGGCATCATGACTTGAATTCCGTGAAGCCGTGCCCTTGTTTTGATGCTGTGAAGGAATACCGCTTTTAAGGGATGATTTCTCCAAAGATAGGGTTTCCAATGAGAACCGTTTGTTTTCAAAGAGGTTTCTCCAAAGATAACGTATCCAAGGATGATTTCTCCAAAGATAGGGTTTCCTAATGAGAGCCGTTCGTTTTCAAAGAGGTTTCTTCAAAGATAACGTATCCAAGGGGGCTTTCTCCAAAGATAGCGTCCCTTTCCTCCGCTTTGATTTCCTGACCCTTCATTCAACTAATCGTTTCATTTAACAATAATAAAAATGAACTATCTGATAAACCAACTCATGACCGTGGACAAAGCCTTCTACCGTCATTATCTGGAAATGCTGCTCACCCTGAACCGCATCCAAGCCCTCACCCCCTGGCAGATGTCCATGCTGCTGTGGAGAGCCAAGATTTTCCATATACAGGTGCTCTACCCCGAACTGCTGCGCATCAGCCTGTGCACGGAGCAGGAAAAGGACGAGATACGCTTTATGAAGGGATGGAAACTGAAAGAGCTGGAGAAAATAATGCCCGCATGGCAGCGACGGCAGTGCGAGGAGATAAAACGGGAACGGTGGAGAGGATTTTAATGGCTAATGAGGAATGACCAGTGATCACTGAGGAATGACCAGTAATCAGTAAAGCCTGCCGGCAACATAATCTACTTGTAAGCAACTTTTAAAGGGGGTATGTCAAAATAAAATGACTACTCCGAGAAGTTACAGACTGTAACTACAAAACCTAAAAGGCGAATGTCAAAACTCAGTTTTTGAAAACATGAACTTACAATCTGAAATTTGAGCATCCTAAAAGACTAAAGAAAGGGTCGTATCATTACTCCATACAGAGCTTGATACGATCCTTTTACGTGTTATAATTACTATCTGTAACTTTTCGGGGTTGTCCTTTTTGTTTTGACATCTCCCTTCTCCTATCCCCAAGTTATTCAGGAACAGCAACATTCAACTACTTCATTCCCCCTCATTAAACCCCAGGCCCTGCTGTTCGGGCTTCAGCTTCTCTGTCAGGAAATTGGTATGCTCCCACTTCGGTTCGGGCGGATTATGATCCAAGGTCCTCTCCTCGGTAGGCGTGTAGCGTCCGTTGTAAGTGCTGAAGGCGAAAAAAGCATCTCCCGGTCCGCCCAGATGGTCGAAACGTACCTTGGCCACACGCACCAGCACCTGCCCCAGCTCATCGTTACGGTCTACCACCATTCCATAATCCGTCTTGTTGAAAAAGGCTGCCGAGCCGTTGATATCATACAGCGTGGGCACAGGCCAGCGTTTGCTTCCCGGTTCGCGGCGCAACTTGGTGGGGTGCGCCACCAAAATGAGCAACACCTTGTGCTTCACGGCAAAATTGGAGAACTCGTCGAAGATGCGGCTGATGTACTGCGTTTCCGTTTCCCAGTCGGGAATCTGATGCTCGAAGCGGTTGAAGGGGTCCACCACCAGCACCTTCACTCCTTTCCGGCTCACCAGTTGGGCGGCAATGCGGAGCACGCTCTCTACCGAGAAGTCCTCTTTCGGCATAATGGAGAAGACACTCTGTGCCAGGTAACGGATGGCCTGTCCGGCTTCCGGCAACGGCATCCCCTTGTGTTCGAAACGCTTGCCCACCACGCGGCGTATCAGCTTGCGGTAGTGATAGGCCAGCGGGGTATTCTCCGGGCTGAAATAGCCCACCTTCCAATCGTGGCGCAGGAGCAGGCGCATGGCAATTTCGTCCACAAACTCGCTTTTTCCGCTGCCGGGAACGCCTGTAACCGTGAGCACAAAACCACGCTCGAACTTGATCAGCCGGTCCAGATTCTCCAGTCCCGTATCGGCTCCTTCCGGCATTCCGTTGTAATAAATATCCATCAGCGTATCCCATTCGTCCATGGGGCAGAAGACTCCTTCCAACGGGATTTCCGCCGCCTGCTCCACCTGCTGGCGGAGCCTCGGAAGATCGTACTTCAACAGATACTCGTTGGCATCCTTGCAGCCTTCCCCCCAGGCCACCACCTTGCAGCGGTCCACGCCCAGGCGGCGCACCAGTTCGTCGCGCAACTCCACTCCGCGCTTGTCGGTATCCATGGCCAGGATAATTTCCGTCTTGTCATCGAAGTGCGACTCCACGAAGCGGTCCAGCCACTGAAGGTTCGCGCCTCCGGCTCCGTTGGGTACGGACACCACCTCTTCCAGTCCTGCGGCTATCAGGCTGAGGGCATCTATCTCGCCTTCGGTGATGTAGCACTTTTCCTTCCCTTTTATGGCGTCTATGTTCCAAGGAATCAACTCGGCTCCTTTCACCATCTTGAAATGCTTTGCGGCATCCCGGAATTTCATGTTTTTCATTACTCCGTCCTCCAGGTAAGGGAAGCAGATGCAGGCTTCTTCCTTGCCGGTCTGCGGCAGGAATTCCAAGCGTTCCTCTATCTTCATCCTTGTCAGGACGTCCATCGGAATACCTCGTCTGCCGACCATGTATTCCATCATTTCTCCATTCATAATTTGTTTGTTTTTATTGATTACCGGGCATACGTAATGTACAGGCGGTTGCAGGGGGATGTGAGGCTTGCGTTGCGACCTGTTATGGTGCTGCGATGCTGCATCGTGGTGCTGTGCCGTGTTATGGTGCTGCGGTGCTGTATCGTGGTGCTGCGACGTGTTATGGTGCTGCGATGCTGCATCGTGGTGCTGCGACGTGTTACGGTGCTGCGGTGCATCCTTCTGCTGTTTCTGCCGTTCCCGGTCTTGTTGTTTCTGTTCTCTTTTCCACATCTCGTCCTCGTTCCACGCTATGGCGAAATCACAATGAAAACATTTCGCCCATCCCCCTTCACGGGTGATATGCACACTGAACGAAGGATCTTTGGGATTGCTTCGCGTTGCGGAACATTCGGGACAAGGCATACGGAAATGGTCCTTTCTGCGCGGCAGGCTTTTCAGCCACCGCACATAATCTGCATGTTCTTCGCGCGTCATATCCAGCTCTGTTTCAGGTTATCCCAGGTGGCACGTCCGTTGGGGCGCGGGGGTGCATCGGCAGGAAGAGGAACTCCGCAATACGAACGTTCGCCGGTCAGCGGATTGTACGTTTCGTAGGGCGAGAGCGAAGTCGATTCATTCTGCATCCGGCTCCTTTCTTTCAGCTTTTCTTCCAGAAAAAGACGGGTGGGCCTTTCTCGGCGGATGTAGTTGGCGAAATAAGCTTCGGCTTCGGACACGGAAGTGATTCCTCCTGTGTTTCCTTGTGCCACGACATGTTTCTTGAACAGATCACGAATAAAAGAAAGATTGTTCAAAAAGAGTTCTTTCAAACCTGACATCATCCCCACAGCCTCCAGCCAACTCTGAGTAATGAAAGCTTCATTGATGCATTGTTCCCATCGGGGTATCGTTTCGGACAATTCGGAAAATCGGGGAAGTTTATCAACAGCAGCAACAGCAATTATTTCTTTTTCTTTGTTATTGTTGTTTTTCTTCTCTCCTCTATTCTTTTCTTCTCTTATAAAGCTTTGCTTAAAGCTTGCTTGCAAATTCTTTCCATAACACTCATTATCAACACTTTGAATCACATTTTTGACTGAATTTTCATTTGTATTTTTTGCAGTCGTATTTTTCATACTTTCCGCACTACTTTTCACGTTGCTTTCCGTGCTGTTTTCCTTGTAGATTTCCTTATTATAATCCGAATGGATTGGCTTGCTGCTCTCCATGCAGACAGTCTTGTTACTATCTACATTCCTGCTTTCCATATAAATTCTCTCCTTGCTATCCATACTGGGTGCACCACTGCTTTTCAGGTAGACTTCCTTGTTATTATCCATGCAAGGTACACCACCACTTTCCATGTAGGCTTCCCCGTTATTATCCACGCAGAACGCATCACCGCTTTTCATGTAGACTTCCCCGTTATTATCCATGCAGGACGTATCACCGTTTTTCATGTAGACTTCCCCGTTACAATCCACGCAAGGTGTATCATCGCTTTTCGTGTAGATTTCCTCGTTACGATCCATGCAGGACGTATCACCGTTTTTCCCTTCGTTGATTCTGCCCCTTCCTATTGTAGACGCAGTTGCTTTTGCAGATGCTTTCACCGTACTTTTCTTACTGCTTCTCCCTCCCTTACTGCCGGCAGCGGCACGTTGCTCGGAAAGTTTGCTCTGATATCCCATCACCTCGTCCAGATACAGACATCGGAAATACCCGTCCTCTGTAATGAGAAACAAATCGAAGTCCTTAATAAGATGTTGCAGATTTTCCACGGTAGCTCCCCACTGATCGGCCAGCAAATCCAGTTCGTTAAAATCATGTTTGTATTCCTGCTGTTTTCGCAGAAACAATATCGTTTCAAGATACAACCCCAGCCCCATGCATTTCATGTCGGCATTCAGCTTCATCATTTTGTAATCCGACATCAAGCTGCAATTCAGCCGGATAAACTGCTCTGTATAATCCATTTCTTTTGTGTGTTAGTATAAATATAACGCAAAGGAACGCAAAATATAAATAGGGCGTTGCTCACAAAAACAGGCAATTGTTAATAAATATTTCCTATCTTTGCCGAGACATTTTGTAAGTAGCATAATCATAGCTACTTACAAATTATTATTTAATAATTTAATTTTTAGTAACATGAAAAAAATTTGAGATCATCAGCACTTGCATCAGTAATGCCGTGCGAAGAAGCGATTTAAACCCCAGCAACTTGAACGACAAAGGTGCGATAGGCCGATCCACCGCCACCAAAATTCGAGACGGAAAGATTGTGACTCCCAATTCTTACTTCAAACTGATGAAATGGCTGGAAAAGGAGAAACCGGAGGTTTACAAAGAAGCCATGGAGCACATCCTGAAAGAACTGGGCAAGCTCAAAATGGAAGAGTAACCTCCCGGCTTCCCGGAAACGGGAATTTTCCCCGGTAAACGTGGGGAAACGGGAAACCGCCATAGAGCGCCTCTGTATGGAGACTGCCTCTATGGCGGTTTTTGCACCCGGGATGTATGGAATTATAGCTATTTTATTTTCAACTATAAATCCTCCTTTTTTCCAATATATTATTTTTCTTGTGACAGATAAATACAGAATTGCTGAATATTTACAATATTCACTTTGGGAAAATCTATATCTTTCAGCACATCATAATGATGGTCGTTGGTAACAATGTAGTGCGCATTGGCCGAAATGGCACAATCCACAAACTTATTGTCATCAGGATCGACTATAATCAGATTAAAGTGATAGAATGGAGTTATCAATTCAACAAACGGACTGTTCAATATGGTTTTCACCACATATTCCGCCGTTTCATTGTCGGTAAGTCTTTGCAGAATTTCTATATATTCCTCCAATATTTCATTGGATACACAGAGCTTGTTCTTTCCGTCCACAAAGGATTGCCACAAGACATGGTAACGACTCCTTTGAGGAATGCTTTGAATAAGACAATTCGTATCAAGAACCAACTTAGCCATTGACGTTATTTTAATGAATGGATATCCATTTCAGCTATTTCATCCAACTTTTTCTGGTCAAGAATTCCCTTATCCCAAAGTTCATCCAACTTTGTATTCATCCGTTTGGAATAATATTGAAAGAGCACCTCTTTCAATTCTTCCAGACCTTCCTGAGATTTATCGTAAGAAAACATTTCCAACAAATGCCTCTGTATGGGGTTGAATACTGTAGTTTCCATAATTATATCGGTTATAAATTCTATGCGAATATAGAATTTATAATGATAATATCCAAAATGTTTCTCATTAATTAACGCCTATGAAATATGACTCGATAAATCTTGCAACAATATCTCCCTTACATCCGATGTTCAAAATGTTGTAGAGTAAAATCTATTCCGGAGATCCTAATCGGATAATCTTTTTTATCATTTCAGATGGATTTTGAAGTAAATGCCACCAGAGAAGTATTTCCCGTTGTTCAATTCGGCAATCAGGTTGATGTGGTCTTTCCAAAGCTGGTAGTGCGCCCCGATGTTCACTGTGCGGGCGTCATATTCGGCCATCAGATCCAGCCCGTTCAAAGCTTTCACCGCCAGGTTGTCTTCCGGCAATAGATTGAATTTGAAATTCACCCCCGCGGCAGGCCTTCTGTAATGAGGGAACCAGCAGGCACGGTAATCCACGTATGCAGCGTGAACACCCAGCGTCCCTACCCCAGTGAAACAGAAATGCTTGGTTGCCGCCAGATAATATCGTGTAAAATGATTGTTCTGCATACCGTCCTCATCGAACTTGATGGCCCCACCGCCGTATGCTTCATGCGAAGTGGGATCGTCCAAACCAAGGACTATCTGCGGAGTCCAGGGCTTCCACCAGCCTTCTTTCCACAACCGCAGGCGAGCATTGAAGGCACGGTCCTGATTGGTGTACTTTCCCCAAGACTGTTCCGGAAAATAAGTGGAACCATGATTTGCATAATTGATGGTACAGGTGTATCCCACTTCGAGCCAAGGAAAGATGGTTATGTTCAGATAATAATTGAATGTGTATTTTATCTCATTGGTAGTGAGATACTGCAACGGAACAAGATGTAACACATTCCCTCCCGCCATAAATGTCTTGTCTTTTTGCATCTCGGCAGTGGGGGCATGAAGAAGTCCCGTTGTGCCGTATAGCGCCTGTGCCTGACTCTGTAACGAGCTAATCGCAATAAGGCATACTAAAATTAATCGTATTTTTCTACTCATTATTATGAGAATTCCATCTATCTTTGCTTCCATGAAACGTTTGCAAGCAATAGTGTTATTAGTATTGAATGGGATGGTTTGGCTGGTGTCTTTCATTCTGCTCCTACCCGTTGTTTCCTTACATAGTTTATGGAAACTATGCAAAAGGATCTTTGTAAAGCCCCAATAATTGTTTGGCAAAATAATAAAAGAACTGAATATCATCTATAAAATAGCGCCTGAACAGTCGCCTGGGTTCTTTCAGGAAGCGATAGAACCATTCCATCGCCAAGATTTGGAATATTCTGGGAGCACGCTTTATGTTGCCGGCTTCGAAGTCAATGGTAGCGCCAAGAGCCATAAATAATTTCACACCGGACATACGGCTACGGTATTTTGCTATCCACTTTTCTTGCTTGGGTGCACCAGCACCAACCAACAATACAGTAGCTCCACTTTCATTGACAATATGTATCAGTTCTTCACACTCCTGTTCGTTCTTCTCGAAACCGTAAGAGGGTGAATGAGCACCGACTACTATTTGCCTCCCTACTCTCCTGTTTATATTCTCCATCGCCTTTTTAGCAACTCCTTCGGCTGCTCCTAACAGAAAAATTTTACAATTGGGATTATTGGCATGATAGTTATAGAATGCCGTAAAGAAACTGCTTCCCGGAATAGCCATCGGTAAGGATCGCTTTAACAGTTTTGATGCAAGATAAAGGATCTGGCTATCGCATACTATCCATTCCGCTTGCTGATAGATGTCGTAAAATTCTCTGTCATACTGGAGTTTTATTAGGTGGTCGAGGTTGGGGGTATAGAGTACACCTTCGGCCATTTGCTCTAATAGCTCTTTTTGGGTGAGAGAAAAGATATTAAGATTTAGGAAGCGAACTGAGTTTTTCATTAAATGAATCAGTTTTACCATTTAAATATTGAAAGGAATATCTTTAAATTTATTCACCAGTCTTTGTGAAATCTCATCTGAATCATATTTACCTGCCATCTTTATTGCTTGCATTCGCATTATATCTTTCTGATTGTCAGATAAATTATAATAATCAACAATTCTATTCGCTAACTCATGACTATTTCCCGGTTCAAATAAGAATCCAGTTGTTTCATCTTTAATATATTCAGGCAAACAACCTATATTAGAGCCAATTACCGGACATCCACAAGCCATAGCCTCTAGCCCGACAAGTCCCAAGCTTTCATAAAGCATAGTTGGAAATATCATGACGTCAGCCTGATTATATAATTCACTTAATTCTTGATGGGTTTTAGGACCTAAATAGTCACAGAACTCTAATAAACCAAGCTCTTGGATTCTCTTCTTTAAAAGTTCCGTTTGGACTCCATATCCAACAAACAAAATTCTCTTTTCCTTTATTTCTTTCCTTGATTTCAACTCTGAAACAGCATCTAAAAGAACATCCCATCCTTTTCCTGCATCTATCCTTGAAACATAAACGATGGTATTTGTAACAACCCAATGATTTTTTTTACAAGTGAACACTTCTTTACAAACACCTCCAGAAGCACTTACGAATAATTGGTTAGGAGATACCCCCAAAATTTTATCTAACACTATATTCTTAAAATATTCTGATGGTACAACGATCAGAATGGAATCAATAAGTAACGGACTTGCAATTCCTAATAATAATTTTGATGTTTTATCAATGGTGACAACATCACTACCATGAATATTCATCACCAATTTAAATTTACGAAGATATCGGCATATTCGTAATACTGGTGCTGAATGTGTTATCTGATGATTATAAATAAAATCATATTTAGTAAAAAGTACTTTATAGACTATAACAGAATAGAATACAAAATACTTATATACTTTAACCATAAAATTATTAGAACGCCCTCGAATAAAACAACAATCAAAAAGAATATCATTTGTATTTCGCTCGATCCCCTCCTTAAACATTTTTACAAATGTCCCATACGTCTTATCTTTTGCGGAAGGGTACATATTTGATATTAATAAGATTTTCATTATATTTACCTTACAAATATTAATTTGCATAAATCAAGACTATGCAATATTTAATTGTTCATTTTTCATCTTAGAATAAAATATCATTGCATTCATCAATGCAAAAGGAATCCCCATAAGACCGGAAAACAACAGATGTCCAGCAAAACAAGATGCTGCAAGTATGAAAAGATTCATTCCAAAAACAAACTTGGCATATTTACTTTCCCTCCTGCGTCTAAAAGCCTTTATGACAAGAGACAAATAAAATGAATACACAATTATCACACCAAAAATTCCATAATTAAGCAATGTATCAGCTTGATCCATTTCTACAGTTCTATCTCCTCCCATTCCAAATAATTTAACTCCAATATTTCCTTCCTCCCATTCAAGTTTTTCTTCTGCCCAATAAGAATCGCGTGAGGAGTATATAGCATTTATTCCACTTTTTTCGAAAAAATATATCCAGCGTTCAATCGCTCCACTATAATCTAACAACAAATAGCTATAATATATGACTAAGCATAATACAATAAGAAATATCATGATTCTCAATTTAGATGTCCTTAAGAATGCACGAAACATTCCATATTTCATATTTACAAATGGAACAAGGATTAAACTAATTGAAACAAGAAGAATTCCTGCCTTTGTACTTACCAACAATGCTGCAACTAAAAATATTAAATTAGAAAGGTATACAGTAATTCTATTTGAATTTTGTACAGCATATAAAAAGAAATATGAAACTCCAAATAAAACAGCCATCATACCTGACATTTCATTATGAGCATATATAAATCCTTTACAGCCTAAATTTTCCCCATAAGCATAATATCCTATTCCTAGCAATCCACTATAAACATTCAATAAAAGAACTACAGAATTGACATAAAATATAGTTTGTAGTTCTTTTTTTTGTATAAATCCTAATTTCAAAACAACAACTGCTGCATAATATACAAAAACAATATTTACAAACTTAAATAAATGTGTCAAAGTTGGTGTCAGTTGCGAATCTGTATTAAGAATAATAAACATTAAAAACACAGAAATATAAGTTATAGTAAAGAATATCAAGCCCTTAAATTTTGAATTAACAATTAGGATTCTGATAGCAACTAACATAATAAAAGCCTTAAATAAAATACCTATAGGCGATTCTATTCCTTTATTTAAAAAAAAACCATTAATTGTATCTACCGCGGATAAAAAGAGCAATAGTCTTACAAATAATTTACTATAATATTTTATCGTCATTATAAAAAAATATCAATTCACTATCGCTTTCTATTACCATACCAGTCAAACATTCCCAATGACTTAACAACAGACCATATACTGGGTTCCCAATCCCCCAAACAGACTCTTGGAATATAATAAGAAGATACTTTATTTGTAAAATCAGCCCATTCTAACGTAAACGCATACTTAATCCCATAACCCTTTAAAAGTAATTCTGTTTGTTTTTTATATTTCGAAGAAATACAACCAAAAGGGTAAGCAAAATATGGAGTACTCCATCCATTTTCAATTATTTTATCCCAACCTTTAGAAAAATCAGATTCGATTTCAGATAAAGACGCTTGTGACCAATCAAGATGCTTACAGGTATGAAAACCAATTTGATTTCCACTAGCTATCCAATTATTTATTTCTTTCACCCCCATTGTAGCCTCGTTAACATAACACCTATTATTTATAAGTTCCGAATGATTGGATGGTAAGCCTAATAAGCCAGTAGGAACAAACAAAAGGGCAGGAATATTTTCTTTTACTAAATATGGCAGTAATTCATTATAAACACTAAGATATGCATCATCAACTGTTAATGCCAATTGTTTTTTCTTTTTTGAGTTCAATAATTCCTCAATAGCAACAAAGCTATAACCTAACGCACGCATCCTATTAATATATTTTTTCAACTTAACAAGTGTAAATTGGGTATTAATAGCATGAATGCAAATGATACGTGAACCAAACATAATGTTACATTTTTAATAGTTTCCGAATAGCTTGTTTAAAAATAAACCAATAGTAAGTAAATGGATATACATTAATAATAGTCTTCCTTGAAAATAATAAAGTGGGAATTTTCAATATTTTTCCCCATTCACTATTCTTCAAAATATGTATCAAATAAATTATAATATCCACATACAATTTACCATCTTGCTGTTTTAATACGAAAGTATAATATGGCAAATTACATATATCACAATAAGAAATTAAAGGAATAGGTATTCCTGCAATATCAGAAATTCTAATAAACCCCTCAGAGCGAGTACTCATCTCTATAAAATAATAATCACTCTTATTTTGTTTATATTCAATCCCCCCAATTCCTATATAGTCAATTTGATTGAGAAATGTTCTACTGATATTTTTTATAGTTTCATTATCACAGGAAGTTCCAATAGCCATAATACCCTGTCCTACTGGATGTTGAACAGTTTTCTTACCTATACAATCAACAATCGTCCCATTCTTACTCCGATAAAAAATATAAAACCATGATTTTTCATCACCACCTTCAATATACTCCTGACATTGAAAAGAAATTCCCTTTTCCAGTATAGATAATGACTGAGATTTAAACGATAGATAATCATAGCACACAAGAACTTTAAAACCTATCATACCAAGGGAGCGATAATCAAGCGGTTTTAAAATAACAGGAAAATTGAATTCTTCAACACTTACAATATCACCAACATTATGTATATCTTTCGACAAAGGTAATCTAATATTATGTTTTCCTGCTTCTACTATTGAAGTGCTTTTGTTATTGAATGTTGAAATTATAAAATTACTAGGCAAAGTTAAGACAAACCTATCTTCAAACCATTCTCGCATTTTTGAAATCAAAATACAAGTTTCATCAGAAGTACAATAAACTATTGGTTTCTCTACAAATAAATATTTATTATACCATAATTCTATTTTCTTTTGAAAAGTTTCAATAGAATCAATTTTCCAATCTTCGGTATCATATACCAATCTATTATATCTAAAAAAAGATGCGTATTTTTCATTGACAAATACAATCAATATCCTAGTCTTAATTCTTTTAGTAACAGATTTAACTATAGAATAGGTATTCCCTATCGAACCTGCAAAAATGACTATATCTTTCATAAGTTCTCAAATATGTTTCATTACTCTTGCAGGACAACCTGCCACCATCGTATGAGAAGGTACATCCTTAGTTACTACAGATCCTGCTGCTACTACAGAATGCTCGCCAATTCTTACTCCAGGCAATATTATTGCACATGCTCCAACCCATACATCATTTTCTATAATGACAGGCTTTGTCATTTTAGGATATATCTTTGAAAGCTCATTGTAAGGATAATTAGGATTAGCACTTGTAAGAATAACAACTTTATAAGCAAGGGTAGAATTCTCTCCTAATACAATACGATCTTTAGCTAAAAGGAAACAACCTGGATTTATTTCAGAATTATCAGCACATGTCAATAATGAATAATCACCCAATAAATCAACATACTTTGATACACGAACATTATTCCCCATATTCACATGCAATTTTCGGAAACAAAAGGTTCCACTTATAAATGGCATTTTTAATAAAACACGAAAAAAATAGATATAAAATCTAGTAATAATAAGAAATAGCATATATTATACTTTTATTTACTAATGTACTTGTAAATCATATTTTTGGTTTGTAAATGCATAACTATAAAAAGCCCTCCCCACAATAAAGAAGTAATCAATGCCAATCCATACAATCCCCAATAAGGCAATAACACATTTGCAAAAGGAATTACTACTACACAAGATACTACACAATATAAGACAAGGACATTTATCCGATTGCTAGCCTTAGGTACTATTGTAGCAGCATTAAACAACATAAAAAACAATGTACTTATACCCAAAAGCACATACATCAATGGTGTTGTATCGTAACTTACTCCCCCTATAATATGCAAAAAGACATTTCCACACACACACATTACAACACCAAACAATCCAAATATAATTGAAATAAAAAACAAACTACGATTATAAGTTTTACTCAGCCAAGAAAATTCTCTTTTATAAATGGCAGCAGCGTAACTACCCCACAAAGGATTAAATACACTTTGAAAAACTGATATTCCCAACATATATAATTTAGTGTACATACTATAATCGGCTGCAACAGTAATCCCCAATACAGAACTAGCTAAGATTGTCCCTACATTCTGAAGAAAACTAGATGACAATTGTAATGTCATAAATTTAATGCCCACCTTGATTAATTCAACATTGCATCTATACACATTAATGAGCTTCACTTTATAATTATACCATTTATGTCTAATAATAAAATAAATTGTACCAGCAAGAACAAACAGAGTATTTTCAAGAAAATAAGTAATTGAAATTATTAATATTGAAGCCTTAAAAAAAGACAAAGCTGCAACAGTAATAAAAATGAATATCGCTTTCGTAGCAACAAAGTAAGCATTAATATGCGATTCTTGATAGGTAAAATACAATGCATTACCAATACTAAATGGTATAGTAAACAGAAAATTCAACTGAACAAAAAGAATTAAGGAAACCCCAATATGCTGCAAGAGTTCATCATCTGTTTTTAAAAGTAAATCTAATGGTAAATAAGGATAAAAAAATAATAACAAGCCACCTAAAACAGATGCCAGCAAAAGGAAAAAATAGAAAGAAGAATAGAAATATTTTTGTGATTCTATACTATTATCTTCCTCTTCCACCAATAACCTACTAATTTTATTTCTCAAAGCATTTGTTATACCAAAGTCACCGGTCAATATTATAGCAGCTAGAGAAGTAATAGCTGCCCAAATCCCAAACTCTTCTTTTGTATAATAACGTACTAATACAAGAACAATACCAAATCTACAAAGAGAATCCAAAGCTGTAGCGCCAACGACTGCCGCAGAACCTTTCAGTAAGCTACTTTCCTTAAAACGCTGTTTACATAATTCTATAAACATAACAAATTTATGATTTGACTATATTCATTCTAAGATATAATCACAGATAACAATTTTATAAATAGTCTTTGAGGAAATTGCCACAATTTTCTTATCATCAAATCAGGCTTATCTGCAGGTTCCAAAGATATTGTATCCATTTCTTTTATGCACAATAACTCGCTCATTGAAATTGAACGTCCATATATTTTTCCTGCTCTTCTGTTCGATTTTAATTCTCTAAAAGAAATTGATTCTGGATAATACCTATACACAAAAGTACCATAAGTTTCAAATTCGCTAAATCCTAATAAGCTATCCTGATCAATGGCTGCAATAATTCTTTTCCACCAAGTTCCATTATCACTGCTCTGTTCAATACAAGCTATTAGTTCATTCATATATTCTGTCTTTATCATCATGTGTTCAGCAATAAAAGATTTATCTATTAACTTAGATACTCCCAATAGTTTCTCCATTGTTCTAAAATAGGGAACATGACATTCCTCTTTTACACAAAAAAGACATCTATTTGTATCAGTAAAAAAATTTATTTGCCTTGTTGGTAATGTATCAGCATCCCATATCAAATAATAATCTTTACAATAATTCGATTTAGCGAATCCCATCTTAAGGAACTGTTGAAAATACCAACCACATTTAGGCATCAAATGAGGAGCGACAACATTTATATAAGAAAGAAGTTTTCTTTTTGATAATCCTGGTACCAATATATCTTCATCTACGAAATGCACATTAGGATATTTATTCAATAAATCATGAAAAAAAATACGGAACTTTTTCTTTGATATAAGATAAATAGAATTAGCATTAAGATATAAATTTATACATTCTACATTACGCTGTACTATAAATATATCTTTTACCCCAACGGGTATAATAACATCAAATGATTTATCCATAAATATTATTTACAAAACGCCCGATAAATTCTTTGCTTTAATCTATAGGCTAGGTTATACTTTTCTGGGTGTATTATACAATGTGTTCTATCAGTGTTCATCACTAAAGGCTTTTCTTCAACTATCTTTGCTATTCTTGCAAAAATATTGTAATAGTTTAAAGCTTTCTCTTTTTCAGACAGAATAAAAGAAACCCTCTTTTCATATTCATTACGTTTAATCATAGCCACAATCAAATCCGACACCTCTTTTACAGAATGAAAATCAACTATCACATAACTATTCTCAGAACAATAAGAAGAAATGTCTGGGGCTCCCCAATATAATGGCAGAGCCTCACTAATAAAAGAATCAAATATCTTTTCTGTTACATATCCATTTTCTCTGCAATTTTCAAAAGCAAATACATATTTATATTTTGAAAGAACATCCCATTTATCTTCTACAAATTGAAATCCCTGTCCGTAAATATCAATAAACTCAGGTATATTTTCTTTCAATTTCAACAAAAAATCCAACCTACGTCTATGGCCTTTTGTCATCACTTTATTTGAAGTTATAATAGCTACCTTATCTAATTTGGGAAAATCAATTCTCTGAGTAAGAAAATCATAATCAAGGAAATTATGATAATCAGATTTACCTGTTTTAGGATTATATTTAGAGCCTACACGCCACGGAAGCATGGGTATATCATACAATATACTCCCCTCAAAATGATTAAAAGGACGAAAAGATATAAGATTAGAAAATTGATCAACATAGTTAGAAGGATATATCTTAACACTTTTAGGTTCACAAATACATAAATAGGTATTTTGAGGAATACACTCAACTTCTATAGTTGTCTTAACCGAATCAATCATAAATAGATAATCACAAATTGTGCACGCTTCATTTATAACGAACTCGCAATTGCCCCATATAGGCTTTTTAAAAGGGAACTGTTTTATTAACGCTTGATCAGCAGCCCCATAAACAGCAACTATTTTTTTATCCATGAATTTTTGCAAATAATTCTTTTAAATAAGTTCCGATATTAACATACACGTATAGAGTATTGTAAAGTTTATGCTCTGATAGCCATAAAACGAATTTATATTTTCTAGGTAATACGCTATTAGCTTGTTTCATGTTTTGATAAAGAGAAGCGACCATAGGCATCAAATTCCACACAGATGATCTATACCGACATATATTTAAAAGCAAATTGACTTTTACTCTCAAATGTGCTTCTTGTAAACAATCCTCATAAATCAGATAAGCACTTTTTGATTTAAAAAAGACATCTAATATACTAACAGCACATATTATGTCTTCTATATTTTTAGCTTTATAATTATTAGTATAAGAAGTCTCATTATATTTAATATAATTATAGTAACAGCCTTTACAATGACTCACTTTATTTGCATAATAAAGAATACGTGGCGATGTGCAATAATCCTCACCTACATTCAATCCTTCAATAAAACGAATTCCATGATCTTTTATCAAGGAAGTCTTATATAATTTTCCACATACACTCGGAGCTAATTTATAAGTCAACAAATATTTCACCACATCTTCTTTATTAGATGGCACTGTACGATGAGGTATTACTATTTTATTCGCATATATAAACTTCGTATCATATATCACAACATCAGAATCATCTCTCATTGCTTGTCTTACAAGTAACTCTACGGTCTGAGAATCAATATAATCATCACTATCCACAAAAAGAAGAAAATATCCATTTGAGGCATCCACTCCTGAGTTTCGAGTTCCTGATAAACCTTTATTCTCTTTGTGTTTTATTATCTGAACGCTATTAATCCTTTGAGGATAATCCAATAAGGTTTTCCTCACAATATTAGTACTTTCATCAGGAGAACAGTCATCCACGAATATATATTCAATATTATTGTATGATTGTCCAAATAAAGAGCGACAACACCTCTCTATATATTGTTCAACGTTATAGACTGGAACACAAATAGAAACTAATGGTTGATCTTTCATTTATATTATTTTTACTCATGATAAATACTCAACGAACTATTCAGCTTACAATTTGGCCTCTGCCAAGTGGTGAACTGAATAGTTACGTACTCAATAATATCCACCATCCTAAAAATTAAAAAAATAAACTTCTGAGTAATTTAAATTTTAACTATTTATGATGGATCATACAACTAAAGACATAGGAATAAGGTCATCATAATTCTTATTTCTATCCATAAATGGCTAATCACGATCGGCAAGGCCCTCAAATGTCTTGTAAATCAAGATCCATTGATTACGGCAGACACGTAAAGGAGTGGAATCCACAAAACTAATTCCGATGCATTCCCCCAACAGGACTTGCTTAATAAAGATTGTCAGCGAAAGTAATACTTCCTTTTCCAACTCTACAAAACGGTTATACGAAACTTTCTTAGGAAACAAGTGTCCACATATTTACAGACACACTCTTGATAAGAGTGCTTAAAACGATGAAAGCCACCAGAAAAAAACAAAATAAAGATTACCATGGTCCGCATCACTCATACGATTAGGGTTATTACGATGTGGACAGGAATTATCCTCACAAAAATCATCTACCATACAAAAATATCTGTAATCTTAGACTCTGTGAACATAGTGGTAATGCTTTAAAATTACGACACGCTTTTTTAGATTCATTCATTTAGAAAATTCTCCTCTTATTCATCTAACTAATATGCCCGATTCATTCGTTCACGAATATCAGCCAACTCCAGTTTTAACTCTTCGTATTTTTCACGTTCAGTTTGGGAATCTATCCCTCCTTTTCGCATCTCATTCAACAATTTCTCTAATCTTTTTTCCTCAGAAAGTAAGTAACAAATCTCATTATTTTCCATATAATTATAATATTAAAGTGATTAAACAGCTAATTCCCCAATTAAATACTTGCCCATGAGAAAAGCTGCTTTTAAGAAATTCCTTAATAAATTTCAATAAGAGTTGAGATAACTATTTTCTTTATCAATTAGTGTCAATTAATAGAAAATACTATAATGAATATTGGCTATTTTTTGCGGATTTAAGGTCTTAATCATTATAAGGCACTCTCAAATGTTCTTTCAATATAGCCTCATTCTTATCCTGATCCCACAAACCTTCATCCCACAACTTATCCATATCCTCCCCTACTCTTTGAGCAAAGTAAGCTGTCAAAGATTTACGTATTTCTTCTAAGGCACGCTCGTCTTTAGCATAAGAAAACATCTTTAACAAGTGTAACTGGACTGGGTTAAAAGGTTCTGATTTCATATTCTCTAGTTTTTATTGCAAACAAAAGAACAAATTATATTTCACTTATCCTAGCGATTCAACCTGTTTTTAATTCACAACACTGTTCTTACCAGCTACAATGCCATTTCAATGCCTCAACCACCGATCATAATCAGCCAACCGGCTGATCAGCTGCTGCTTACTCTTTTTCGGCTTTTCCTCTTTCTTCCACGGATCAACCGCCTCGTGCGCCAAATGATAATAGATACTGCTATCCGTACAACCATAAAGTGTAACCACAGCAAGTGCACGCGACTGCTCCGCCTTGACGAGAGGAAGCATAGTCTGCATAACGCCAACCAGCTTTGCCGCCTCTTCTTCCATACCCAATATAGTATAAGCCGGCAGCAAAATGGCATAAAGCTTGCAACGCATCACATCCGTATCCATCCGGAGATTGCCATATTCTTTCAACGCCCTGGCAGCCAGGGAACGATCTTCCTCACTCACCCCCTCCACACTGTGATAACGCTGAAGAGCACTGTGCAAACCATTCAACATACAGTCATTGTCCAGACGGGTATATACATGCTTGTCCTCATCATTCAGGGCAATTACCTCGTACTCACCCGGCATCACACGCAGCAGCGGAACCCACATCCAGTTCTCCACACATACCATCACATCCTTTCGACCGGCTCCCGGCTGAATGACAACAGTCGCCTCCACCCCCTTAAACCGTCCCTCGGTAATGCGTATCCGGTCGCCCTTGCGCAAACCATCCGGCTGGGGTATATAAACAGGAAGTGTATTGGAATAAGAACGGGCCACCCACTGCAAATTCTCCATTGCGGCATCGGAAAGGTAGGGAAAATACTCCCGCTTCCGTTCCCTCACCCGAGGCAGGAAACTGAGTACAGGAAAACGTTGCATCAGTTGGAAAACATCACGCTCGGAGGCACGGACAAATACATAGTTGAAGAGTAAGGGACGCTGGGTATTGACGAATTTGCCGTCTATACGCCTCACTTCCTGATAGGAAGGAGCAAAAAAGCCGAATGAGGGCTCGCCTGCCTGTATGCGCCGGTCCTGTTCCCGTTGCAAACCGCGCACTCCTCCCCGATGACAGTCGGGAAGCGACAACACATACCAACGCACGGCATTGTTATTCCGCAAAGCCTCCAACGCTTCGGGAGATGCCACAGAACGCTTCGGTTTATCAAACTGATGGGATAGCTTTTTCATGAGGTTTATCGTCAGAAATCCACGCTGACCGATACTGGAAGACCATATCAGCGCAGTGTTTATAACTGGCTGATAAATAGTATTTTACACAGATTTCATTTTGTATTTCTGAAATCTTTTATTTGTTGTTTCTTTCGTCCGAAGACGTCTTTTCTGTCTGCTTTTTATAGACATGTTTATACCCTCAAAAAAGGTTCTTTACCCTTTATATAAAAGGAATTTAGAAACTTTTTGAGGGCACAAAGATACACTATAATTGTGTATTACACAATAAAAGCGCTTAAAAAATAGGAAAACTTACTTTTGATAAGAAAATATCAGAAGATATTTTTAATTATCTTTTTCAGCCTTCTCTGACCTATACGCTTTTAACAATTCTTTTACAGCCTGCATTCTATGTTTCAATTCCAACTCTGCATGACGAGAACTTTCACGTGCAGACATCGCAACCTGCTCCATCAGCGCATGAAGTTGAGCATCCGTAGGTTCTTCTAATGAATTAAGCCGATAAGTATTCAATTCCATCATTAAATATCTTTATATTGAGATAGGAACAAAGATAAACTTTTTATTTGAACGATACAAGTTCTTACCTCGGTTTCTTCATTTCACACTCCATCGGAGAGCTCTCCTTGCATCAGAACGTCATCATCACCATAAACCGAACGCCCCATTTATACGAAGACTATCATTACTGCACGCAAAAGCCTTTTCTTGCCTAATATCACGACAAGTCTTTTCTTAAAGTCTTTAATAATAGAATATCTTTTTTTATTTCGGATATTTCGTCATACTCTTCAAAAGCCAAAACGGGTTTAAGAATGTTTTGCTCAAAATCGACAGCCGTATCCTCGCATAATTTTGAACCCATAGACACCAAAGAATTATACAAACAATGTCCTCGGACATACAGATAGGCATTCTCTTTTTTCATTCCTAGAGTGGCATAATAAGCAGATTCCTTATTGAAATCAAACCCACAATTGTCTATTATGTCTTTTGTTTTTTCTAAAAGTTGAAAGGACAAACGCTCTAAAAATTGCTTGCCATTACTTTGCTCATCCTCTTTTCTATATTGCAGTGATATGCATTGTCTGAATCTGTCCCGATTAAAAGATGTAAGTCCATTTCTTTCTTGATAGAGCATCAATAAAAAAGGTTCATACACGATAGCAGAATATTGTTCCAAAAATAAGGTGAAGTCAAATCCGTTTTGTTTATGATCAGTAAAAGAACGCTGTAGTTTGGCGGCAAAAGCACAATGATTCTCCCATGAATAGGTATAGGTCTGCAAAATTCCATCGACAGCCGATATATCCTCTCCAGCCAGACGGCGCAAGTCATTGTCAATACAAATAAAAAACTTCTGAGAAAGAAATCCTTTATATTTTAAACATTGAGCACACCCTGCCGTACGGTTTCCCTTCTCATTCATCGTAGCAGGCTTGAATTTATAACGTCCGGGACGATATTTAAGCAAAAGTTGTTCCCAAAACCATATATCGTCTTTATCCTCTACATGAACAACCGAATCCACCTTGTATAATAAGGTAGATGCCGCCAATCGTTTGGCCACATCCTTAAAAAACACATGCTTGTCCACCGCCATCACCGGTCCTCCAAATCTTCTATGAAGATAATTTTATCCTCCCAGCCATTGACGAAAATATTGGGAGAATGAGTGGTCAAAATCAACTGGCATTGAGGGTTCAACAGACGTAATTTTTCTATCAGTTTGTCCTGCCAGCCAATATGCAGGGAGATTTCCGGTTCATCCATCAGTAGAACATTAGGCTTCTCTTCTTGCAGAAAAACCGTAGTCAGAATTAATAAGATTTGTTTTTCACCGGAAGACAATTGTTCCAATTGTATTTTATCCTCCGTTATGACTTGCATTCCTTCTAATCTTTTAATCAAGAACACAAGACTATTACTTTGGGGATCAATGGAAATTTCCTTGTTCGTCTCTCCTAAAAAAGAATTCACGACCTGAAAGTATGTTTCAATCCGTTTCCTTATCTTATCTGCCTCCTGCGGAAAATTCAGCATTTTCATACGATAATCAAAGAAAGAAGTGCCCTCTCCGTTCTGGTTGATAATGTTTTTCAAATCTTGAAGCAAGATACTTTCGGTCTTTTTTTTCGCGTTGGCGGGAATGTCGAAAGAACGGATATAGGTAACCGGACTGGATATTGCATTTCCGCTCAACGATTCGGCTATTTCCTTTTTAGTCTTTTGACCGGTATAATAATCGTGTATCAAATTCAGCAAGGTCGTTTTACCACTGCCATTGATGCCGACAAGGATATTCACATCATTGTTCAAGTCTGCCCAGTGAAGATTTATTCTTCCCCACATCCTGACCACTTGAAACCGTTGAATATATTTATATGCAATTTCCATAAAAATGTTTTTTTATACACAAAGCTACTATTTTTTCAGCTAACAGGCAATTAATTATTTAGGAAACATTCACCGATTCCCCGAAAAGAGCATCTCTCCTTGCATCAGAACGTCATCATCACCATAAACCGCACGCCCCATTTGTTCGCATCGGGATGATCCAGATAATTCAGACGGCGGACATAGTCTATGTGCAATATCTTGAAAATATTGTGAATACCCACAGAGCATTCCATGTACGGGGTCTTCGGGTCCATCACAAAGCTGGTAGGACGTCCGTCACGGGTCGGGAACAGGAAGAGCTCGCTGTCACCCGGATGCTTCATCGGATTGTTCTTGTCGGTTAAATGACCATACAGCATCTTGAAGCCGATAGCCTCACGCCACTTCAGTTTTTTCAGCAAAGGAATACGGTTGAAAATCTTACCGTTCAAATCCCACGATACATCCAGAGAGGCGTAACGGTCGTTCAGGAACTCCATATTATTAATCAAGTTGAAAGTCTCGCGCTGCAGGATATAGGACAAGTTGGCCGCCGGCATGATCAGCAACGGGAACGGAACTTTGTTCCACTGCGCACCGCCTTTCACGAACATGTCGATCTTACCCCATGACGAGAACCAGAAACGCTTGTACAGCCCGATCTCTGTCAAGTTATAGTTATACTCTCCGCCCAGCACGCCCTTGAAACCGGCCGTGTGCGACAGCGTAAATACCGGAGCGTCAAAAGAAACCGGAATACGGCGTTGCTTGGTATTGACAAATGTCTCACCCGGAGCGTAACGGAAGGCCAGGGAGGCTTCCATGGTCTGAATCTCAGGAACCAACGTTTTCTGGTCATCATTGGTTATATAGGCCAGACCGCCGGTAGGCTCGTCTGTGCTGTGTTTCACTTCCACCGTGGTCTTCAGGCCAAACTGTGTCTCGTTCTCATACTTCAAGGCGATATTCCGCACGTAGGACATCTGGTCTACCGTAGAAGTCTTGAAAGATACGAACACGTTGTCTTTATCTGTCTTCAGGAACTTATCCGTGGGAGACATCACATCATACTGATAGCTGAACGTGATGGAGTTCTTCGGGAACTCGCGCGGCAGGTATTCCTTCTTGTTGAAAGAGTATTCCACCTCACCCATATACTTGGAACGATGATCCTTGAATCCGTAAGCGTAATATCCCTTGAAGAACAGATGCGGATTCAGGTTGGCCGTGGTCTGCGCGCTCATACGCAGACGCAATCCGTCGATATAGTTATTGGAGATCATGGTGTTTACCGGACCGATATCTACCTTGCTGGGATGCTCCTTGGTCCCGGTTTCCACAAAGTTCTCGATAAACGCCTTCAATACAAAAATCACATATTTGAATCCCGGCATCTGCTCCAGACGCTTTACCAGCATATCCATAGAACTCTCGGTCTGCGTAAGCGGAACCGGCCGGTATTGATTCCAGAAATCGTCTCCGCGCATCATGGCGTCCGCCTCTTTGATCTCGGCCCCCTTACGCTTGAAAAGTTGCTGCGGAAGCTCATCGAAGGCATAATCAGAGTAACGGGTAGTCCTTCGTATCTGGAATCCTTGCATGATCTTCATCAAGGTCATCTCCACAATCATGTCATCGGTTTTCAACACCCACTCCCCATTGGGCAATTGCTCGAACTCCTGAATAATATCCATATTGTCTACAAAGTTCACCCCCGATTTCTTGGGCAGGTTCATTGTACATTTCTTCACCGTATAAGACGAGTCGGCCAATACGTAAAGATGCCCCGTAAAACCGAAGTCCTGCGAGTTATTGGGAACGAAGGTGAGATGGAAACACTTGTCCTTGTCCACGAATGTGGTGTCCATAATGTAAAACTTATAAAAAGAGATGGCATCACTGGACGAAATAGGGCTGATGAAAGGATACTGCAACAGACGGATATCATTGTCGTAAATATTCACATCCGTAAATACATCCTTCAGCACCGTGCTCAGCATATCTCCCGTTGCAAACAGCTCGTTCACCCCCGTAGAGCTCATTCCTTTGATAATGGTCTTCTCACTCTTGGGATGTTTACGGTAAATTTTCTGCGAAGCGGTCTCGTCCACCGAAATAGGAAGGATGAATTTATTGGTTTCCTCACAAAGTTCGATCTGGTCTTTCAGGAAAGGCATCTTTTTATACATGCCTTTTTCCAGCATCTCGGGAGTCACATCATTCAGTGACATCGTGATCTTCTGATACTTATTGTACTGATAGTAATCGTTCTCGCTCAGCTTATTATTCTTTTTATGAGCGATCACCTTCTTCATCAGTTCCACTGCCGGATTATTCTTACGGGAGTATTTCTCTCGTTTGGGCTTCACCACCACTTCGTCCAGCATGATATCATCCGGTCTCATCCTCACATTCAGGTTCTTGGTGACGCCGGGAATTATATTCACCACTTTTGTTACATATCCCACCGCCGAAAAGGTGAGTTTATTCCAGCCTTTACGGGTTTCGACCTTATAATTTCCATCATTATCGGTAATACTTCCTACGCCTTTTCCTTCATAAAAGACTGACAAGTAGGGTATGGGTTCATTCGTCAATGAGTCTGTTACAACGCCTTGTATATTTTGGGCTGACACCGAAATGCAGCATCCTAATAACAAAAATAGTAGAAACGACTTGATATATTTTGTCTTCATTCTTTTCACCGCTATTTTTATGAGGGAACAAAGTTAAGCATTAACTTAAAAGAAAGTTGCTAATATAAGCTAATAAATACAGAAATCTTACATATTGACCAATAAATAGGTGAAATTTAACACCGGAAGAACCATTATGCAGCAAATAAAAAAGGGGTCTTTTCACAAAGCCCCCTTTTTAAGTTTTCAATAGGTATTAGTTTTTTTTTAAGGTAAAAAGATTGTTTTCAGGATAACGATGCAAATATCGAGCCTTTTTTTAAACCAGCCAAATAAAAAACTATGCCATACAACATGTTTTTAGATTTTTCTGTCTTTTTTGGCAGATTATTATTCAAAATGCTCTTTATCGGCCTCATTATATATACAAAGGTAGCAAAAATATAGACTAAAACAGCATTTTAATGAGTTTTTTCTTTTCCCAAGAAATGTCCATCTACCTTATCGCGATGTTTCAGCACCTTTGCATCGATGAAGAAAATAATTTCTTCGGCGATATTGGTTATATGGTCTCCGGCACGTTCCAGCTTACGGATAACGGTGCCGAGTTCCAGGCAAGTCAGGAAATTATCGGGGTGTGTTTCCAGATATTTTGTAAGGACGGCAGGAGCAGCCGCATTGATTTCGTCCAGCAAATTATCTTTACTGAATACATTGAGGGCTAACTCCAGATTTTCTTCATTCAACGCGTTCTTGGTCATTTCGAGCATACCGAGCACTTGTTTCAGCATCTCTTCTATACGCAGGCTGTGGAGCAGTTCACTATCCAGCACGGTTTCCTCGCTTCTCACCACAAAACGGGCTATGCCTTCGGCAAAATCTCCCAAACGCTCCAAATCACTGTTTATCTTGAACATGGCCAGCACAAAACGCAGGTCAATGGCTACCGGATTGTATAGAGCGATAGTGTCCTCTACATCACTGTCTATTTTCAACTCGAACGCATTCACCCTTTTCTCACGGACAATGACTTGCTGTGCCTGGTCACGGTTAAAGGTCAGCACAGCCTCTCCTGCCCTGTCCAGCTGATTGTAAACCAATGTCCACATCTCGTTCACTTCCTTTTTCAGTGATACAAGTTCTGATTCTATAAATTTCACCATATTCTTAATTCTTGTTTTGTTTATCATTATTTCTTTCACCGCAGATTGCGCAGATTCACACTGATTTTAATTTTCCGGACAGAAGAATAAAAAGACAAATCCGTACCATTAGATCTGAAAAGCAAGCAAGCCCGCATCGGGTTGTGGCACATCAGTTCCAGCTTTATCTTATCTCCCATCTGTGCAACGCTGTGATGAATGCTTTACCCGAAACGCCCTGTAATATAATTCTGGGTCGCTTCCTTGCCCGGATTCGTAAATATTTTCTTCGTATCATCATATTCCACCATATTGCCCATATAGAAGAAGGCTGTCTTGTCACTGACACGCGCGGCCTGCTGCATGTTGTGGGTGACAATAACGATGGTATATTCTTTCTTCAGCTCATGAATCAACTCTTCTACCTTGGCTGTAGAGATAGGGTCCAGTGCCGAAGCCGGTTCATCCATAAGCAGAACCGAAGGAGATACGGCCATGGCACGGGCTATGCACAACCGCTGCTGCTGACCACCGGACAGGGCAAACGCAGACTCTTTCAACTTATTCTTCACCTCATCCCACAATGCGGCTCCTTTCAAGGTTTCCTCCACCCTGTGGCGGATAAACTCATTATCTTTCACCCCATTTACCCGAAGCCCGTAAGCCACATTCTCGAAAATACTTTTCGGGAACGGGTTGGGACGCTGAAAGACCATCCCTACGCTCTTGCGCAACTCGTCCACCTGCACGGACTTGTCGTATATATTTCTCCCGTCAATCAAAATCTCCCCCTCCAGACGAGAGCCGGGAATGAGGTCGTTCATGCGGTTGAACAGACGGAGGAAGGTGGACTTGCCACAACCGGACGGGCCTATGAAAGCCACCACCGATTTCTCTTCAATCGTCATGCTTATATCTTTCAGTGCCTGAAAATCACCATAGAAAAAATTTACATGTTTTGCATCTATCTTATTCATATTCTTAATGTTTTAATAATTTGCTGATTTGTCTATGTGCTAATGTACCAATGTCCGTGCGGTACACAGCGCAACCCATCGGCACACCGACAAATTATTAATTCGTTTTTACTTTGTTGGAAAAATACCGGCGGAGTGCATTTGCCAACAGGTTTATAATTAAAATAATAAGGATCAGTACCAACGCCGTACCGTATGCCAAAGGAAGCTGTGACTCCATATCCGTTCCGCTGGTAGAAATCACATAAAGGTGATAAGGCAATGCCATGCATTGGTCCAGAATGCTATGCGGCAGTTGCGGCAGGAAGTAAGCGGCACACGTAAACAAGATGGGCGCCGTTTCACCCGATACACGTCCCAAAGCCAGAATCAGTCCGGTAATGATGTTGGGCATCCCCATAGGCAGAATCACATGCCAGATGGTTTGCAGCTTGGTCGCGCCCAAAGCCAGACTCCCTTCACGGAAGCTGTCGGGAATCGCCTTCAAGGCTTCTTCGGTGGTGCGTATCACCAAAGGTACACAAAGCAATCCCAACGTCAAAGAACCGGCCAGGATGCTGTCGCCGAACCCCATGTATTTCACAAACAGTGCCATACCAAACAAACCGAACACAATGGACGGAATACCGCTCAGGTTATTGGTCATCATCCGGATAAAGCGGACCAGCTTGCCTTTCGGCGCATACTCGTTCATATAAATGCCACTCATCACTCCCACCGGAAAAGCGAACAGCGCACTGCCCGCCATCAGATAAAAAGTACCTACAATGGCCGGCCATATACCGCCACCCGTCATGCCGTCACTGGGCGCCGTGGTCAGAAACTCCCAGCTGATTACTCCTATACCTTTATATATAATAAAACCGAGAATGGCGAACAGAATGAGGACAATACTATAACTTAACAGTTTGAAAATGCCGAATGCCAGCCATTGCGAACGTCTTTTACGCACCCCTTGCCCGACAGGGAAAACATCTTGCTTCATATCTTAAATACTTAATTAATCATTTGTCAATCTATCCATATACCCATTGGCTACGCTGTGTGCCGCATGATCATTAGCACACCGGCAAATCAGTACATTATTTATTTGTTCTTGATGAAATATATTCTACACTAAAGTTGATAAGCATCGTGATGAAAAACAACACTACTCCCAACAGGAACAGGGCTTCATAGTGCGCGCCGCCCGCAGGTGCCTCTCCCAGTTCTGCTGCAATAGTCGCCGGAATGGTACGGAGCGGTTCCAGAATAGTGGTGGGTATCACGGCCGCATTTCCTGTAACCATCAGCACCGCCATCGTCTCGCCTATGGCACGTCCGATGCCCAGGACAACGCCCGAAGTGATTCCCGAAACAGAGAAAGGTATCACCACCTTATATATAGTCTGCCAACGGGTAGCGCCCAATGCCAGACTGGCTTCGCGCATGGCACGGGGGCAATTCCGCATCGCATCCTCGCTTACGGTAATGATAGTGGGGAGTGCCATGATAGCCAAAACAATACTTCCGGCCAATCCGGTCTCGCCCACAGGCAGATTAAAGACTTTCTGAATAAGCGGTACGATGACTATCAACCCAAAGAAACCGTAGACCACGGACGGAATACCACTGAGCAGCTCAATAACCGGCTTCAGAAAACTACGGGTCCGATGGTCGGCCACCTCGGACATATACACCGCCACCGACAAACCGAAAGGCAAAGCGAACAGGATGGCAAAGAAACTCACCCAAAGCGTACCCGTAATCAAAGGAAGAAATCCGAACTGAGGGGCGGGAGTAGCCGTAGGGAACCATTCCTTTCCGGCAAAAACCTCGTCAAAAGAAATAGACTCGTCTTTCAGCAGGTGGCCCGGAAAATCCTTCTCTATAAATTTGGAGGGAACAAAAGCGATGATGCCTGGATTACCGGCAACGATCTCGCCGATGCACCGGGGGGCTTTCTCGTACCCGGCTCCCAACTCTTCCTCCGAGAAATAGGAGGTGATATCCTCCAACCGGAAAACTTTAACCTCCGCGTCCGGTCCTCCCAGCTCTTTCCAGTTGGTAATCTCTTCGTCAAAAACGTCTTTTATTTGTGCCGCACTCAGTTCCTGCACCGGATTGGCTTTATTCACCGCCAGCACATATCCCTCTTCTATGACTTTTTTATTAAAAAGTCCCAAAGCTTCCGCAAACAAGAATACGACAATCAGCAAAATAGTAATGCTCGTTACAAAACCGCTGCAAGTCAATATTCCTTCTACAATCTTTTCCCAAACTCGTTTCATACAGTTTTAGTCTTCTATTTTAATAACCGATGCAAAAAAAGCCTCTTTATATTAAGGTGATATGAAAGAAGCTTGAAGTATTTGCTACAATTATATTACAAACTTGTTACAAGCAAAGACAATCCTGATCTTATTGCCATTTTCCCGCAAGGACGGATTCAATCCACCCTTGCCGGCGAATATTGCCCGTAACAGAATCGTAACACACCAGTAAAACAAATGACACAAGAAAACGTTTCTTTTGCACACGAATTAATATAAGAACTTATGAATCAATTAAAAGCTCTATTTCTTTTTATTCTATTGGCTTGTAGTCTGAATATTACCGCACAACGCATAAAAGGCAGTGACACGGTGTTGCCTGTGTCACAGGAAACAGCCGAGATTTTCATGAAAGATGATCCCGACCGGCGGGTAACCGTCACCGGCGGAGGAACCGGAGTGGGAATTTCCGCCCTGATGGACAACACGACAGATATCGCTATGGCTTCCCGTCCCATCAAATTCAGCGAAAAGATGAAACTGAAAGCCGCCAAACAGGAAGTGGAGGAGGTAATCATAGCGTATGATGCCCTGGCCGTCATTGTAAACCCGTCCAACCCTGTCAGCCAACTGACACGCCAGCAACTGGAAGCCATATTCCGCGGCAAGATAACCAATTGGAAGCAACTGGGAGGACCCGATATGAAAATTATTGTCTATTCCCGCGAAACTTCTTCGGGAACTTACGAATTTTTCAAAGAAAGCGCCCTGAAGAACAAGAACTACATGAGCAGCAGCTTGTCCATGCCCGCCACCGGAGCCGTGATCCAGTCTGTAAGCCAGACCAAAGGCGCTATCGGCTATGTAGGACTGGCCTACTTGTCCCCCCGGGTGAAAGCCATCGCCGTTTCCTACGACGACGGCAAGCACTATGTACTGCCCAGCCTTGAAAACGGAAAGAAGAAACTTTACCCCGTAGTACGCCCTCTTTACTACTATTACAACGTAGCCAATAAGGAAAAAGTAACCCCGTTCATCGAGTATATCCTGTCGCCCCAGGGGCAAAATATTATAAAAAACGGTGGATATATTCCTGTGAAATAAAGGATATCCCAAAAAGAATGCGTACTTTTGCAGCAAAAGTGTAAAATTGATATCACAATGACTGAAATGAACGCTACAGAAGCTACAGAGAAGAAAAGTCTGAACTTCATTGAACAGGCAGTTGAGAACGACCTGAGAGAAGGTAAAAACGGAGGGAAAGTACAAACCCGCTTTCCGCCCGAGCCGAACGGCTACCTGCACATCGGTCATGCCAAAGCCATCTGTCTGGATTTCGGGATAGCTGCACGCTATGGTGGCGTATGTAACCTGCGTTTTGACGACACCAACCCGACCAAAGAAGATATGGAATACGTGGAAGCCATCAAGGAGGACATCCAATGGCTCGGATTCCAGTGGGGAAACGAATATTATGCATCCGACTACTTCCAGCAATTATGGGATTTCGCCGTCAATCTGATAAAGGAAGGAAAGGCTTATATAGACGAACAGAACTCAGAACAAATCGCGGCACAAAAAGGCACTCCCACCCAACCCGGAACCGAGAGCCCTTACCGCAACCGTCCCATCGAGGAAAGCCTGGAACTGTTCAACAAAATGAACAGCGGTGAAATAGAAGAAGGCAAAATGGTGCTCCGTGCCAAAATAGACATGGCAAGCCCCAACATGCACTTCCGCGACCCTATTATTTATCGTGTGGTAAAGACTCCGCACCACCGTACAGGCGAAACCTGGAAAGCATACCCCATGTATGACTTCGCACACGGACAGAGCGACTATTTTGAAGGAGTGACCCATTCGCTGTGTACCCTGGAGTTCGTACCCCACCGTCCGTTGTACGACCTGTTCGTGGACTGGGTAAAAGAGGGTAAAGATCTGGACGACAACCGTCCTCATCAGTATGAGTTCAACAAACTGAACCTGAACTACACCTTGATGAGCAAGCGTAACCTGCTGATTCTGGTAAAAGAACATCTAGTAAACGGTTGGGACGACCCCCGTATGCCAACTCTCTGCGGTTTCCGCCGTCGCGGCTACTCGCCCGAGTCCATCCGCAAATTTGTAGACAAGATAGGTTATACCACTTACGATGCCCTGAATGACTTCGCCCTGCTGGAAAGCGCTGTCCGCGAAGACTTGAACAGCCGTGCCACCCGTGTATCGGCAGTCATCAATCCGGTGAAACTGATCATTACCAACTATCCCGAAGGACAGGTGGAGGAAATGGAAGCTGTCAACAACCCGGAAGATCCGTCGGCAGGCACACACACCATCGAATTCAGCCGCGAACTGTGGATAGAACGCGACGACTTCATGGAAGACGCCCCGAAGAAATATTTCCGTATGACTCCGGGACAGGAAGTGCGTCTGAAAAGCGGATACATCGTGAAATGCACAGGCTGCAAGAAAGACGACAACGGCAACGTGGTGGAGGTATACTGCGAATACGATCCCGACAGCAAAACAGGTATGCCGGGCAGCAACCGCAAAATCAAAGGTACCATCCACTGGGTAAGCTACGCACACTGTCTGCCTGCCGAAGTACGCCTGTACGACCGCCTGTGGAAAGTGGAGAACCCGCGTGATGAGATGGCCGCCATCCGCGAAGCAAAGAACTGCGACGCACTGGAAGCCATGAAAGAAATGATCAACCCCGATTCGTTGAATGTATTAACCAACTGCTATGTAGAGAAATATCTGGCCGATGCCAAACCGCTGGATTACTTGCAGTTCCAGCGCATCGGTTATTTCAATGTAGACAAAGACTCTACACCGGAACATCTGGTGTTCAACCGCACCGTATCTTTAAAAGATACCTGGAGCAAAATCAATAAATAAAAACAAGCTTATGAACTACGACATGTCTTCTTACTTTGAAGACCCGGAATTTAAAGAAGCATTGGCAAAATACGAGGGTATGGTGGAAAGCCATACCCCCGCTTATTTTGAAGCTGATGAATTGATCGATATCGCCGAATATTACGCCTCAAAAGGAAGACATAAAGACGCTGACAAGGCCATAGACCTTGCAATCCAATTGCACCCCGATAACACGGACGCCCTGATTTTCCGGGCACGTTCCTTGATGCTGCTAGGAAAAAAAGAAGAAGCCCAAATGGTGATGCAGCTCATCAACAACCCTGCCGACCGTGAATTCAGATTCCTGCAAGCCGACCTGCTGATAGAGGAGGAACACATGGAAGAGGCCGATGAGATATTACAACAACTGGCCATGGACGAGGAGTATGAACTGGATACGCTGCTGGACATCATTCTGAACTACGTTGACGTCAACCAGAAAGAATACGCCAAGAAGTGGATCGACTGCCTGTTTGCCCATTTCGACATGCAAACCCTGCCGGAAACCAACCAACGTCTTCGCGACGTGCTGTGCGATTATTACAGTACTTTCAACAAACCGGACTTGGCTATCCCTTACCTGAACATGACCCTGAACGAGTTCCCCTATTCCGTTCAGCATTGGAATGAACTGGGTAAATGCTATCTGCAACAAGAGCAATACGAAAACGCGCACGAGGCTTTCGATTTCGCATTAGCCATTGATGAAAACAACACAGAGACATTGACCTTGAAAGCATTCCTTTACAGCCAGACAGCAAATATCAAGGAATCTATCAACTATTATCTCCGTTTGGAAAAGGCGACAGAGAAGAAGCCTCCCGTTTATATGGCATTGGCCGGTCTCCACTTCGAGATGAAGGATTACGAAACCGCCATGAAGTATACACAAAAGCTGTTAAAACAGAAACAGGAGATTACTGCATTCGAGCTAACCGATATATATAGCATCGCAGCCCTCTGTCATGTAGCCCTGGGGCATCCTGAAGAGGGATATATGTATCTGGACCAAGTGCTGAAGCAGAACGGGAACGATGCGGAAACACGTATCTATGCCGGACAGTTTTTCACGATAATGGCAGGCAGCAAGGACATCAGCGAGGAGGAAAGAAAGAACAATATCGACAAGGCGGAGGAACAATTCAACCTCGCCCTGGAATTCACCCCGAAAGAGGAACGGATGGATATTTTGTTCAAAATCGGCTCCAAATACTTCGATGAACATCTCTTTGAATATGCCAACCGGTATTTTGAGCAAATAAACAAAGAATTTCCCCAAAACGCCCATAGCACTTATTTCTTTCTAATTTATGGCTATCTTTATTTACAGAAACCAGGTCCGTTCATACACTATCTGGCTAAAATCAATAAAGAACTTCCTGATACGTATGCAGCTCTGGGAGTTGATGAAAACGCACAGTTGCCCGACAAGTTATTCAACGAAGCGATACGCGTAATCAAGGACGATATCAGCAAAGGCAAGCTAAACTTAAACAAATATTTATAATAATTTTATGGAATCAGTTGCATTTATCCAGTGGTGTCTGGACCACTTGAATTATTGGACAATAACGTTATTAATGGCCATCGAAAGCTCTTTTATCCCTTTCCCCTCGGAAGTGGTAGTGCCGCCCGCCGCCTATAAGGCTGCCGGAGGAAACAGTGACCTGAATGTATTTCTGGTAGTTATATTTGCGACCATCGGAGCCAATATAGGAGCCATCATCAATTATTATATAGCCTATTTCGTAGGCCGTCCGCTGGTTTATAAATTTGCGAACAGCCGCTTCGGGCACATGTGCCTGATTGATGAAGCCAAGGTTCAGAACGCAGAACACTACTTTGACAAGCACGGGGCACTCTCCACCTTTATCGGACGTCTTATTCCTGCCGTCCGCCAGCTTATCTCCATTCCTGCCGGTCTGGCCAAGATGAAATTATCCACTTTCCTGCTGTACACAACGCTGGGAGCAGGTATCTGGAATGCCATCCTGGCAGCCATCGGTTACTATCTGCAATCAGTGGTTCCCGAAGAGCAGTTATTGAGTACCGTCACCGAATACAGCCACGAGTTAGGATATTGCTTTATAGCTATCGGCGTTTTAATAGTAGGTTTCCTAATTTATAAAGGAAGAAAATAAAAAAGAATGAACTTTTTTCCATTTAAATTTGTTATCATTACAGTATCGAACTAAAATATAATAAAATTATGGCAAAAACAGCATTTAAAGGAACACCGGTAACACTAGCCGGAGAATTTGTGAAAGCAGGAACCTCAGCTCCGGAATTTACATTGGTAAAAGGAGATTTGAGCAATTATACATTAAAAGACGGGAAGGGCAAATATCTGATTCTGAACATTTTCCCCAGTATGGATACCGGCGTGTGCGCTACTTCCGTACGCAAGTTCAACCAGCTGGCTGCAAACCAGCCCAATACGGTGGTGTTGGCAATCTCTAAAGACCTGCCATTCGCCCAGGGACGCTTCTGCACTACTGAAGGCATCACCAACGTTATTCCTTTGTCTGATTATCGCTATACTTCCGATTTCGCTGAAAAGTATGGTGTATTGATGACTGATGGTCCTTTGGCTGGATTATTGGCACGCTCGGTTGTAGTGATTGACCCGGAAGGAAAAGTGGTTTATACCGAACTTGTTCCCGAAATAACCCAGGAACCGAATTATGAGGCCGCACTGAAAGCGGTAAAATAAAAAGTGCTTCCCGAAAGAATAAAGAAAACGGCAGAAGATTTTTACAATCTATCCACATAGTTTTTAGGGCAGTTTCCGGCATAGCTTCTTGAAAGTTATGCCGGAAATTTTTATATGTCATGCTTGAAAGATCTATAATCTTGCATGTGAAAGATTTATAATCTTATGCCCGCAAGATCTATAATCTTACATCTTCATCCTTTAGACAAGTACCATTGGTACATTCGGTGTACTCCCTCTTCTATATCAATCTTATGCTGCCATCCCAGACTATGCAATTTGCTTACATCCGTCAGCTTACGCATAGTGCCGTCCGGTTTCGTAGCGTCAAAAGTCAGTTTGCCCTGATAACCCACCTCCTTGACAATCTTGTCCGCCAGTTGGGCAATGGTGATTTCCTTCCCCGTACCGATATTGATATGGCAGTTACGGATATCCTTGGAACCGGGTGTGTATGTATCCTTAAAGTCCACATGCTCCATGATATAGACACTGGCATCAGCCATCTCCTCACTCCATAAGAACTCACGCAACGGCTTGCCTGTTCCCCACAAAGTTACTTCCTGCCCGGTTATGCCATACTTTTTCAGAATGGAGAGAATCTCCTCATCCGTATGCGAACCGTCTATCCCCTCTACGGGACGAAGATTCATATCTTTACGCACCGCGTCCCAGTCCCCTTCATTCAGGCATTTTCCCAAATGAATCTTACGAATCATGGCAGGCAGCACATGGCTGTTCTCCAAATGGAAATTATCATTGGGACCGTAAAGGTTCGTAGGCATCACGGCTATGTAATTGGTTCCATATTGCAAGTTAAAGCTTTCGCACATCTTCAACCCGGCAATCTTCGCAATAGCATACGGTTCGTTGGTATATTCCAAGGGAGAAGTCAGTAACACATCTTCCTTCATGGGTTGTACGGCATCACGAGGATAAATGCAAGTGCTTCCCAAAAACAAGAGTTTCTTTACATCATGGCGGAAACTCTCCCCTATCACATTCTGCTGAATCTGCAAGTTCTGATAAATAAAATCGGCACGGTAAAGACTGTTCGCCATGATGCCGCCCACATGTGCCGCTGCCAGAATGACATACTGGGGCTGCTCTTCATCAAAAAACTTCTTCACAGCCTGCCCGTCCAGCAAATCCAGTTCTTTGTGAGAACGGCCTACCAGATTGGTATATCCCTTTTGCTGCAAATTATTCCATATAGCAGACCCCACCAGTCCGTGGTGGCCTGCTACATATATCTTGGCTGTTTTTTCCATTATTCTGCTATTTGAGCCTTTAAATACAGTTTCTTCACGAACTTCATATCATGCTTCACCATGATTTTCACCAGTTCGGGGAAAGAAGTCTTACGGGGATTCCAGCCCAGCAACGTTTTGGCTTTAGTGGGATCACCCAACAACTGCTCCACTTCGGCGGGACGGAAATACTTAGGATCGACGGCAACCAGTTCCTTGCCCGTCGCCACATCGATACCTCTTTCATCCACCCCTTTGCCTTCCCAGCGCAATTCAAGGCCCACTTCCTTGAAGGCCAAGGTACAGAACTCGCGCACCGTATGGTATTCGCCGGTCGCAATGACAAAATCTTCGGGAGTATCATGCTGAAGAATCATCCACATACACTCCACATAATCCTTGGCATAGCCCCAGTCGCGCAAAGAATCCAGATTTCCCAGATACAGCTTGTCCTGATATCCCTGGGCTATACGTGCGGCAGCCAAAGTAATCTTGCGTGTTACGAAATTTTCACCACGGCGTTCACTCTCATGGTTGAACAGGATGCCGTTCACGGCAAACATACCGTAACTTTCACGATAGTTCTTGGTAATCCAGAAACCATACTGCTTGGCCACCCCATACGGAGAACGGGGATAGAAGGGAGTCGTTTCCTTCTGAGGCACTTCCTGTACCAGTCCGAACAATTCGGAAGTCGATGCCTGATAAATCTTGGTCTTCTTTTCCAGGCCCAGAATACGGACCGCTTCCAACATACGCAGCGTGCCTACCGCATCCGCTTCCGCAGTGTACTCGGGTACATCGAAACTTACTTTCACATGGCTCTGAGCAGCCAGATTATAGATTTCATCGGGCTGTACAGCCTGAATGATACGTATCAGCGAACTACTGTCGGTCATATCCCCCCAATGCAGATTCACCAGACGGGTCTTTTGCATATCACGAACCCACTCGTCCAGATAAAGATGTTCGATACGACCGGTATTGAATGAAGAAGAACGGCGCAGAATACCGTGAACCTCATATCCCTTTTCAATCAAAAACTCTGCCAGGAATGAACCGTCCTGACCTGTAATACCTGAAATTAAAGCTACTTTTTTCATTTCGTTTATTGTAAATGGCCTTATGCAAGCCCTCTTGGTTATTTCATATCACATAGCTATCTACTGCTATCTGCCTTTCGGCATGGCAAAGGGTGGAATGACCAAACAGAACGGCAGATGACAGACAGCATACACTCCATGTATGCAGAAATAAAATATATACAAGAAAGAATATTTACTCCGCCGAAAATTCTTTGATGCGCTGTTCCTCGCTCAACCGGCAGATCAGCAATGTGTTATTCTTCTCAGCAACGATATATCCGTCCAGTCCCTGTACCACCACCCTCTTTTCCTGTGTAGTGTGAATCACACAGTTACGGGTTTCATACAACTTTATATTCTCACCTATCTGCGTATTATTATGGGCATCTTTCGGCAAATTCTCGTGCAATGATCCCCAAGTACCCAGATCACTCCACCCAAAGCTGGCAGGAAGGACAAAAATCTCATCCGCCTTCTCCATAATGGCATAATCCACCGAAATGTTCTCGCACAAAGGAAAATTCCGGTCAATCATTTCCTGCTCCTTGTCCGTATAATAATAAGGAAGCAAACGCTCGAACACCTTCGAAATGGCAGGCTGATATACGCGCAGGGCGTTCACCACCGTATTTACATTCCACACAAAAATACCGGCATTCCAGAAGAAATTATTTTTTTGAATATAGCGCCTGGCTGTTTCCAGATCGGGTTTCTCTTTAAAAGAGTACACCCGGAATACCTCCTTATTGGCGGTAGAAGGTACACTGAGATCAGCTTCAATGTAACCGTAGCCCGTCTCAGGACGGGTAGGTTTCATGCCCAGGGTAAGGATAGCGTCCGAATCGGCCGTAAAATTCATCGCCGAATTAATCACCCGCTGAAACTCCGCGATATTCATCACAATGTGATCGCTGGGGGTCACCACCATATTGGCCTTAGGATTACGTGCCTTTATTTTCCAACTGACGTATGCTATACAAGGAGCCGTATTGCGACGGCAAGGCTCACGCAGGATATGATCATCAGCAATATCGGGCAACTGCTCCTTTACAGTATCCGCATACTTCTCTGATGTCACCACCCAAATATTTTCCGGAGGACAGATCCCCTGAAAACGGTCAGCCGTAAGTTGGATCAATGTACGGCCGCAACCCAGTACATCAATAAATTGCTTAGGATAATCAGGAGTACTCATCGGCCAGAAACGGCTTCCAACACCTCCGGCCATTATAACGAGGTGATTATTCTTGATGTTCATATGATTCATTTTTTACGTTGTATGACCGCAAAGATAAGTATTATTTTTTAAAAAAAGTATTGCGTTTTAATTTATATGTCCTATATTTGCATACGACTAACATTTTTTTTGTCATGAAACAACCGACAACTGAAAACTCTGATATAATTAAACTAGTAGCGATATTAGGTGATTTTGCCTTGTTGAACCTTTCTATGATACTTGTGTTTTTTATTCTGAAAGGAATAGATTCACAGGCCATAGCCCATATTTCATTGAAAACCTACCTGCTGACTTCCAACCTGTGCTATATTCCCTGCATATCCATCTTTGGGGTCATACTGCACAACCGCATAGTGCGTCCGGAACAGATTGTAGGCCGCCTGTTAGGAACAATCAGTTTGCATGTAGTCATCTTCCTCACGGTGCTGGCCATTATTAAGGTAGATAACTTCTCACGCATCTATCTGCTTGCTTTCTATCTGTCTTTCATACCTTTAGCTATAGGATGGCGACTGACATTGCGGTTCTTTGTGAAAATGTTCCGCCGCAGTGGCAGGAACCTGCACACCACTGTACTGATAGGCGACGGGGACAATATGGTGGAGCTGTACCATACGTTGAACGATTTGACTTACGGATACAGGGTTTTAGGCATTTTCTATGATGAGAAGGACTCTAATTACCCCGAAGGAATTCCCTTTAAAGGTCCTGTAAACCAATTATTTGAATGGTTATCCCATAATACCGTGCACGAACTGTACTGTGGTCTGCCATCCAGCAGAAAGGATGATATTCTGGCCATCATGAACTATTGCGAGAACAATCTGATCCGCTTCTATAGCGTACCTCATGTACGTAATTACATAAAGCGTCAGCTGCAACTGGAATTATTGGGTGAAGTTCCTGTATTGTCCATCCGTACCGAGCCGTTGCAGAACCCGGTAAACAGACTGGCAAAACGGTTATTTGATTTGACATTTTCCTCTCTGTTTTTACTTACAATTTTTCCATTTATGTACCTGATTGTAGGTCTTATTATTAAAATTACCTCACCTGGTCCCATATTCTTCAAACAGGAGAGAAACGGGGAAAACGGGAAAATCTTTAAATGCTATAAGTTCCGTTCCATGAAAGTGAACGCATTGTCCGATTCATTGCAGGCTACCAAGAATGATCCCCGCAAGACCAAGTTCGGCAACTTCCTGCGTAAAAGCAATCTGGACGAACTGCCGCAATTCATTAATGTATTCAAAGGAGAGATGTCCATTGTAGGTCCCAGACCCCATATGCTGAAACATACAGAGGAATATTCCCAACTGATTAACAAATACATGATGCGCCACCTTGTCAAACCCGGAATTACCGGATGGGCGCAAGTCACCGGCTACCGGGGAGAAACCAAAGAACTTTCCCAAATGGAAGGCAGGGTAAGAAGAGACCTGTGGTATATTGAGAACTGGACTTTCCTGCTCGACATCCGCATCATGATAAAAACAGTAACCAACATGTTCCGGGGCGAGAAAAACGCCTATTAATCCAAATCGTAGGGACATATAAAAAATAAAAAGATATGAAAGGTATTGTACTAGCCGGAGGTTCGGGCACGCGCCTCTATCCTATTACCAAAGGAGTATCCAAACAGTTGCTCCCTGTCTTCGACAAACCCATGATTTATTATCCTATATCGGTACTTATGCTGGCCGGCATACGGGAAATACTCATTATCTCCACCCCATACGACTTACCGAGCTTCAAAAGACTGTTAGGAGACGGAAGCGATTTCGGAGTACGCTTTGAATATGCGGAACAGCCTTCGCCCGACGGACTGGCTCAGGCTTTCATCATCGGCGAGAAATTCATCGGAAATGATTCCGTCTGCCTTGTACTGGGTGATAACATATTCCACGGCAACGGCCTGTCCGCCATGTTGAGAGAATCCGTACGTGCTGCCGAAGAGGACAAGAAAGCAACGGTATTCGGTTATTGGGTCAGTGACCCCGAAAGATATGGCGTAGCGGAATTCGACAAGGAAGGCAACTGCCTCTCTATTGAAGAAAAACCTGCCCAACCTAAGTCCAACTATGCCGTGGTGGGACTCTATTTCTATCCCAACAAGGTGGTGGAAGTAGCCAAGAATATCAAGCCTTCGGCACGGGGAGAACTGGAAATCACCACCGTAAACCAGCAATTTCTTCAGGACAAGGAATTGAAAGTACAGACATTGGGCAGAGGTTTCGCATGGCTGGATACCGGTACTCACGACTCGCTGGCCGAGGCAAGTACCTACATCGAAGTCATTGAAAAGCGCCAGGGGCTGAAAGTGGCGTGCCTTGAGGGCATAGCTTTGAGAAAAGGCTGGATTACTCCGGAAAAGATGCAGGAACTGGCCCAGCCGATGCTTAAAAACCAATACGGACAATATTTACTGAAAGTTATAAAAGAACTGGGATTAGAATAATGGAAGTTATAAAAACAGCAATAGACGGGGTTTTCATTTTGGAACCCCGTATTTTTAATGATGCAAGAGGGTATTTCTTTGAAAGCTTCTCAGGACGTGAATTTGAAGAAAAAGTATGCAGGACTACATTTGTACAGGATAATGAGAGTTTCTCTACTTACGGTGTATTACGCGGCCTGCATTTCCAGAAACCTCCTTTCACACAAAGCAAGCTGGTGCGTGTGATCAAGGGAGCGGTACTGGATGTGGCTGTAGATATCCGGAAAGGTTCTCCTACTTTCGGAAAGCATGTGGCTGTAGAATTGACCGGAGAGAATCACCGGCAGTTTTTTATCCCCCGCGGATTCGCACACGGCTTTGCGGTACTAAGTGACGAGGTGTTGTTCCAATACAAGTGTGACCATTATTATGCTCCGCAAAGCGAAGGAGGAATCGCATGGGACGACCCCGATCTAGGCATAGACTGGCGACTTCCGGCCGACAAGGTTATTTTGTCCGACAAGGACAAGAAACATCCGAGATTGAAAGACTATCAAACGGATTTCGACTTTAATCAAAGTTTATATTAAAGGCAGTTTTGATTCTGCGTTTGTCCGGTTTTGCCAGTGAAATTAAAGAAGCCGAAAACTGCACACCGGACTATCGTAACGTTCAGGGCAACATTTCCGAAGATTGACCTATAAAAACAGGGTGCACCTCCTACGAAAGAGATGCACCCTGTTTTTATAGGTCAATATCTTTATATCACTTCTTCTCCATCCCCTCCTGAGGAGCATTAAGTCCTGCCTTCAGATTTTCAAAGAATTCACGTCCGAACAAGATCCATGCGGAAGCGCCCGCCACTGCCAGGAAAATAAATCCGACAAGAATCACCTTCTTGCTGGTTCCCGAAGGCAGCAACGGCACACTGGCAGGTTCCACAACGGCAAATACAGGTTTGGCCTCCTGTACTTTGGCCCGTGCCACCTGCAATTGGGTAGCCACCTGGCTATACACCTGATATGCCAGATTCATATCATTCTGCAACCGTTCTCTCTCCGTCAAAGCACTTTGAAGGACAACCCCCTTGTTGGCATCCATGTAATTGGCATAATTCTGCTGGGCTACATAATACTCCTGCTGGCGTTCCTTATACAATTGTTCCAGATAAGCACAATCCTGCTGGGCTTTGGAGACCCTGTACGCTGTGATATACTCCTGAAGCTTCACCACTACCGTGTCTGTAATGGCGGCCGTAACCATCGGGTCCTGCAAAGTCACCGTCACTGTGGTGATGCCGGTTTTCTTATCCACATCAGCAGTAATCGCCTTACGCATGGCTTCCACTTTCTTCGCCTGATCTTCTGTCAGGTGGAAAGGATCCAGCCTGTTCCCTTCTTCCTCTTCCTTATCGGAGAAGAGAGATTTCACCCCGCCTATAGCCGCCCCGGGCAATCCCATAACAGCACCCCACCACGGAGCTTTCTGCTCATCGAGATAAGCTACAAAAGTAGTATCCACCTCACCGTCCAACGTAGTGACATGTGCATTAAACAGTTCCAGAATGAAAGGAGTAGACGCTACTATATCCGGGAAAAGAGATACGTTCAACGCATCCGCCTCACTGCCCAGACTCATGCCTCCGATCCCCAGCATGGCAGCCATTCCCGACAGGCTCCCCCCTCCGCTTTTACCGGATTCGGGAGACAATGTCACTTCCACCGTATATTGCTTGGGAATACTCAGAGCGATAATCACCCCTACAATAGCACCTATTCCGGCAACCTTCAGCAGCATCTTTCGGGCAGCCCACAACTTACGGACATACTCCATCAAATCAATTTCCAACTCCTCGTCTTCCCGTGGTCTTTCCGTATTATTCGTATAATTCTTATCTTCCGCCATACTGTTTCTATTTTAAGATATTAGCAATAGATGCAATCATAGTAGCCAACGACGCACTGGTGGTTGCTATGGACAAGGTGTTCTGCAAAGACCAGTTGCTCTTTTCCTTCACCGGAACAATCACCTCACAGCCCGGCTGGATCAGCTCACGGCTACCTTTCTTCGCTCTCTTCACCTGACCGTTCATATATACAATATACACCTTGCTCTTCTTCGCACGGAAACCGTAACCTCCGGCCTGCTCGATATAATATTTCAACGTCTTGCCATCTTCAAATGAAACGGTATTGGGATACATCACAGCCCCGCTGATACGTACCGTGTTGTTGTATTCGGGAATTTCAATCACATCCCCCTCACGCAATACGATATCCGCACTGGAGCCGGGTTTAAGCATCGCTTTTTCCAAATCGATACCCACATAATAGATATCTCCCAAATCCAGCCGGTTGACATCAATGGAGTCCTTTCCAGTCTTGGCCATGTCCAGAACCGTTTCCATACGTTTGCGTTCATCGGCATTGATACGACGGCTTAAACGGGCCCCTTTGATATAAGCAAACGGAGTCACTCCACCTGCCTTCTTGATCAAATCGGAAAGACGTTCGCTCTTCTCTGTCAGCGCATAATCACCTTCATACAAAACCTCACCGGTCACCTGCACATTCACCTGTTCCTGATAAGCAGGGCTCTTACGCACATATACCTGATCGTATGGCTGCAACACAAAACCCGGTTCTCCGTCTATCACAAAACCGTCTTTCAGAGAAAACGAGTACATTTGTCCTATGGTGGAAACCGCTTCCGTACCTTTGCTATCCTTGATACGGCGGGAAACATCCACACGGACGGTAGAAGCCGACTCCATCAATCCGCCAGCCTGGATTATAATATCCTCCAAAGTCGTATTGTCGGCAAAAGCGAACTCACCCGGACGGGCAACCTCACCATACACCATGATGCTTCCCACATCCTCCAAGTCATGAATACTGGGAATATAAAGCACATCATTACGCTGCAAAGGTACATCGGGTGCAGTACCGTCCATGATGCCTTTTATATCTACTTGAATAACCTCTTTCTTCAGATTCTCGCGCTCGCGATGCAACACCGCACGTCCTGTAAAGGCATCACCCATAAGGCCTTCAGCCTTTTCCACCAGTTGGCGGACTGTATTCAAGGTTCCTCCGAACTGATAAATGCCCGGACGATAGACAGCCCCCTTGATTTCAAGCTTGTTCTCAAAACGGTCCAGAATAGCTTCAGCAGTCAGCGCATCACCATCTTTTACCTGGAATACGGAATAATCAATATCATCAATCGTATAAATCTGATACTCCTTTCCGTTTTGACGAATCATGCGGAGAGAACGGGTATAGGCATCCCCCGAAAATCCACCGGCATACTTCAACAACGTGGCAACACTTTCGTTGTTTTTCATCTCGTATTTCATGGGGCGTTTCACATTACCCTCTATGCTAACCAACGCCTCGTATGGAGGAACGATGATCACATCGCCTTCCTGCAAGCGGATATCATCATTGATTTTACCTTTCATAATAAAATCGTACACATCTACGGTAGCGATTTTCTGTCCTCCGCGCACTACTTGTATATTGCGCAAGCTACCGATATCGCTCACGCCACCGGCACGGTACAGTGCATGAAACACGGTAGAGAAAGAAGACAATGCATAAGTTCCCGGTTGGAACACTTCCCCCATCACGTTCACCTGGATCGTCCGGCTGTTTCCCAAAGTAACCTTGATTTGTGAGGACGGGTTCTGTTCATTATCAAGCCCTGCATAAATCTTATTCAGTTCTTTACGCAAATATTGGTTGGCTTCGGCAATAGTCATGCCGTTCAGATAAATCAATCCCAAATCGGGGATCGTGATAGATCCGTCCGGAGATACATTATCGCGGATGGTGGCCTGGTTTGTACCCCAGATGTCAATGATTACCTCATCACCCGGCCCCAGACGGTAATTAGGAGGAGTAGCCAGATTCACACTCGGCTCGAATGTAAGGTTTCTGGTTTCAAAAATGTCCCGTCCGTACACCTTATCCTTCTGCATTTCTTCCATATCGCCCATGCCCATCCCCTCGTAATAGCGATTGGCAGAAACACTGTCCGACAAGTTCTTCCCTACCACTCTGCCCGCAACCGGACGTTGGTCGAAAGTAAAATTCTCTGTTACATAGATATCTTCCTGCGTCTTTGTCTTTTCACGCAAACGGTTCCGATTTTGCATCGTTGCATTTGCGTCTTTATCAGCAGACCCATTTTGCTGTTCATAAAGTTTCTTTACACGCTTAGCCTGTTCTTGTGTCACTCCTCTACGGGCTAACTCTGTAGCAATCTGACGTTGGTCTTTTCCTTGTTGCATGCCCGTCTTCACATATTCCAACACCTGTTGGTCACTCATAGATTGCTGTGCAAGCACAGAACCTGAGAGGGCAAAAACTAAGACCAGTACGGATAATAGTTCTTTTATCATATAAATTCAATAAACTTAGTAATTTAGCAGCCGCAAAGGTAGATATTATTTTCGATATAGGCGAGTATTATTTCATAAAATATCCCTCTAACAAATATAAAAACGGCTGCCACCTGACGGTGTACAGCCGTTTATTCTTTAATAATCCGTTAGCAGAATTCATTCATACTTCATTGCACAGCCCTCCTTCTTAAAAAAGGTCTGCAAGGGTAAAACTTGTGCAATACCATTCCGGCCGGATCAGCAATACATATTGACGATGGCTTCGTACAATTCCTGTTTACCGCTTACTTGCTTGGGCTCACCATTCTGCTTAGCATAAGCCACTACATCTTCCAGTGTCAGCTTGCCTTCTTCAAATTCTTTGCCTTTGCCACTGTCGAATGAAGCATAGCGGTCTGACAACATCTTGCAGTAAGGAGATTCATTAAGCAAAGCAGCAGCACTTTCCAATGCACGCGCCATAGCATCCATACCTGCAATATGAGCGATAAAGATATCTTCCAGATCAGTAGAGTTGCGACGTGTCTTGGCATCGAAGTTGGTACCGCCATTACCCAAACCGCCGTTGCGGATAATCTGCATCATGGCCTGGGTCAGTTCGTAATTGTCGATAGGGAACTGGTCTGTATCCCATCCGTTCTGATAATCGCCACGGTTAGCGTCAATAGATCCCAACATTCCGTTATCTACCGCAACAGCCAGTTCATGTTCAAATGTATGACCAGCCAACGTAGCATGATTCACTTCAATGTTCACCTTGAAATCCTTGTCCAGCCCGTGAGTTTTCAAGAACCCTACCACAGTTTCGGTATCCACATCATATTGATGCTTAGTCGGCTCCATCGGTTTGGGTTCAATCAGGAAGGTACCTGTAAACCCTTTGCTCCGGGCATAATCGCGGGCGATGGTCAACATCTGAGCCAGATGTTCTTTCTCACGCTTCTGATCTGTATTCAATAAAGACATATACCCTTCACGTCCACCCCAGAACACGTAATTGGAGCCACCCAGTTCGATGGTAGCGTCAATAGCGTTCTTTATCTGGACAGCAGCGCGGGCAACCACATCAAATTCGGGGTTTGTAGCAGCCCCGTTCATATAGCGTGCATGACCAAAAACATTTGCCGTACCCCATAACAATTTGATTCCGGTTTCAGCCTGTTTCTGTTTGGCATAAGCAACTATCTCTTTCAGATTCGCTTCATATTCCTCGATTGTATCGGCTTCCTCACACAAGTCCACATCATGGAAACAATAATATTCGATTCCCATTTTCTGCATGAATTCAAAGCCGGCATCCATCTTATTCTTGGCAGCCTGCACCTTATCGGCATCACCGTTCCAAGGGAATTTCTTTGTTCCGCCGCCAAACTGGTCACCGCCCTCGGCACACAACGTATGCCACCATGCCATAGCAAACTTCAACCAGTCTTTCATCTTCTTTCCGTTAATTACCTTTTCAGCATCATAATAACGGAACGCCATCGGGTTCTTACTTTCCTTACCTTCAAATTTAATCTTTCCTATACCGGGAAAATACTCTTTTGTAGCCATAATTCTTTACTTATTTTAATAACTTGTTCTAATTTATCTACTATTTTTTTTCAACACGCAGGCGGAATAGCCATTTCTTTATCCGAAGGTCCTTAAAAGGCAGCCATCGCTCTCTCCAGATTGGATTTCCAGCGGGCATACGCATCATCGTAAGCAGTACGCTGTGCCACATCAGGCTCTATCACCTCCAGTTTTTCCAATGTGGCAAATGCCTCGTTGTTATCTTTATAAACACCCGCGCCTATGCCGGCCCCCTTGGCGGCGCCCACCGATCCATCCGTGTCATACAGTTCGATTACAGCCCCTGTCACTCCCGCCAACGTTTCGCGGAAGATAGGACTGAGAAACATATTGGCATGTCCGGCATGAATCTTCTGTACAGGGATACCCATCTGCTCCATGATATCAATGCCGTATTTAAACGAGAACACGATCCCTTCCTGTGCGGCACGAACAATATGCTGCTTTCCATGCAGGTTAAAATTAACTCCACATATAGAGCATCCTGTCTCTTTATTTTCCAGCATACGCTCCGCCCCGTTGCCAAAAGGAAGAATACTTACTCCGGCACTGCCGACAGGAGCCTGTGCCGCCAGCCTGTTCATATCACTGTAAGAAATACCTTCGGGAGCCACATTACGTTTCACCCACGAATTCAATATACCGGTACCATTGATACACAACAACACTCCCAGACGGGTCTGCTCGGCAGTATGATTTACATGGGCAAAAGTATTCACCCGGGATTTCGGATCATAATTCACCTCACCGTTCACGCCATATACCACTCCCGATGTTCCTGCCGTAGAAGCAATCTCTCCCGGATTGAACACATTGAGCGACAAAGCATTATTAGGCTGGTCTCCGGCGCGATAGGTTACAGGAATTCCCTCTTTCAGGCCCAATTCTTTGGCAGCCCATGCATTTACACGCCCCTGCTCGCCAAAAGTCGGTTTGATATCAGCTATCAGCGAACGGTCGAATCCATAATAATCCATCAGGAAGCCCGCGACATCATTTGCCTGAAAATCCCAGAACATCCCTTCGGACAAACCGGACACCGTGGTACAAATATCCCCCGTCAGTTTCATAGCGATATAATCGCCGGGCAGCATTATTTTATAAATACGTTCGTATACAGCAGGCTCATTCTCTTTAATCCATGCCAGTTTGGAAGCGGTAAAATTCCCCGGAGAGTTCAGCAGATGAGAAAGACATTGCGTTTCCCCCAATGCCTCAAACGCTTTCTGCCCGTATGGAACCGCCCGTGAGTCACACCATATAATAGCCGGACGTAATACATTTTGCCCTTTATCCACACAAACCAGTCCGTGCATCTGATAAGAGATACCGATAGCGGCAATTCCATCCGGACCGATCCCACTCCCGGCCATGACAGCCTGAGTTGACAATTTCAGATTTTCCCACCAATTTTGCGGATCCTGCTCAGCCCATCCGGGGCGGGCAGCCATAATAGCAGCCTCTGTTTTAGGAAAGAATGCAGAAGAAACACACTTTCCGGTCTCTGCATTTACCAAACTCGCCTTTACCGACGAACTGCCAATATCATAACCTAATAGGTACATTTAAATTGAAAATTAAGAATTTAAAAATAATAGTCTCTGTCCCGATGCATCAGCATTATCCTTCCAAGGAAAGGCCGGTGAAGAATCCCAAAGCATATACCGATTCCCCGAAACGACCAGGCGGAGTATTCTCACAGCAATCACAACAAGGCTAAAGTTATCTGTCTGTTATCACTTCGTTCCCGACTTATTATATATTGAACGGTCGAACTTATAGAAGCGTGCCGCCCTGTGGCATACACCTACCTGTTTTTCTTCCAAAGGTACTACATATGGCATCAACGCTATCTTCTTATGGAAGTTCCTTACGTCAAACACCTTATCATAAATCAACTGATAGACAGTCCGCAACTGGGCCGCCGTAAACTTCCGGGGAAGCAAGTCGAACATTGCGGAAGGAGCATATTCCACATAATGGCGTATATGCACCAATGCATCCTGCAAAATCTGGAAATGGTCGAACGCCAGGCTTTTCACCTCCGTCACAGGTGTCCAGCAAGCATCGTATTTATCAGACAGCTGTTCGAACCGTCTGTCAATCTTCACCAGTGTCAGGTAAGCGATAGTCACAATGCGGTCTATTTTCTTCTCGTCCAAACGATGAAAACGTTCCAGCCACAGCACATCCTTAGGGTTACGGGTACGGTCTTTCGATCCATACGCCTTAAACTGGGTAAGCTTCACATTCTTCAGGCCCGTCAACTCATTCAACACCCGCTTGGCCGCCTCATCCAGATCCTCATCGTCATAGATAAGGCTGCCCGGCAACTTCATGTTATTATATCCGTCCTCGGACTGTTTCCCCACCTGCCTTACCAACAGGACACGGAACTGCTCTCCATCAAACCCAATCAGCACACAGTCCACAGATACATGTAAATTAATCGTCTGGTTTATTTCCGACATAGTAATATGGCTTTTATCATTTCCGGCAGCAAAGATAAATACTATTTTTCGAATTACACAAAACAATATATTTATTTTTATTATGTTCCAAAACACTATTTTTCAATATAATAAATATCATCCATCATACAATATCACATCTTAATCTTATCATATACACTACAATATATAATGTACAGGAGTTGTCCCGTCTTCTTTTTTCCCTTTTTCCAAAGGACTTTTATTCCATTCAACCCCCTATTTCAGACACTTGGTTAAGGAAAAGCAATCTTTACGCCAAAAAATTAATAGAATAAAGTTGTTTATTCACAATAATTTTCTTTACTTTTGCCCATTAAAATCTAAAGATTACTCTATGAGAAAGAAAATTTTGGTCTTGGACGACAAAATAGCAATTGCAAAAGTCCTTTCAATCTATCTGGCCAGTGATTATGATTGTATTTGGTTACCGAATGGCATCGAAGGGGTAAAATGGCTTCAGGAAGGTAACATACCAGATTTGATTATATCAGATATCCGTATGCCCGAAATGCGTGGAGACGAGTTTCTGGAATGGATAAAATCCAATCAGTTATTCAAACACATTCCGGTGGTTATGCTAAGCAGCGAAGACAGTACCACAGAACGCATCCGCCTGTTACAAGAAGGCGCGGAAGACTATATTGTCAAACCTTTCAATCCCATGGAGTTAAAAGTAAGAATTAAGAAAATCATTGAGTAAATCAGCATGACCTTTCTGCTTTATATAGGAAAGAACAAGGATTTTTTGCGCAAATTCAGCAAGCTCGAAAATGTCCAGATGATTTATGCCCAAAACTACCAGGATGCCATTACAATTTGTATCAGACTGAAAGTACGTGAGAACATCATTGTCCTTCACGAACAAGGGGAGATGAACGGAGATATTGAGCAGGTCGGTGCTTTCAGGAAAAAGTTCTATCAGGCATATGTCGTACTCATTACGGACAGGCTGACTCCCGAAGCCAGCAAAGTCTATCTGAACAGCGGAATAAACGATACCGTCAGTTTGCACATCACCACCGCCCGGTTAAGGCAGAAAATAGACATCATCAATAAACGGCAGGAACTGCTATATGCACATAACCGGAAGAAAAAAGACGTGAGGCATTTTATCCTTCCCCAATGGAAGCGCTGCTTCGATATCCTTTTCTCCGGTGCAGCGTTAGTCTTCCTGTCCCCAGTCTTTCTGCTGATTGCCATAGCCATACGTATGGAAAGCAAAGGACCTGTTATTTACAAATCCAAACGGGTAGGAACGAATTATACCATTTTTAATTTCCTGAAATTCCGTTCCATGTATACGGACGCCGATAAAAAGCTGAAAGACCTTGCCGGTCAGAACCAGTACCAGCCGGAAGGCACTCCGGAGATTGCCAAAGATTTCTCGATGGAAGAATTAGGAGGACTGATGTTTGGAGATGACGGTGTTATAGATAATGGCGGAATGCTGGTTTCCGATGACTTCATCATTCCGGAAGAAGAGTTTATTTCCAGACAAAACGCACTGGATGAAAGTCCTTTCATAAAAATAGAAAAAGACCCGCGGGTTACCAAGGTAGGACGCGTTTTACGAAAATACAGCCTGGATGAGTTACCTCAACTGGTCAACATCTTGAAAGGCGACATGTCTGTGGTGGGGAACCGTCCTCTTCCACTCTATGAAGCCGAACGCCTGACAAACGATGAAAGTATCGAACGCTTCATGGCGCCTGCCGGGCTGACCGGCTTGTGGCAGGTGGAAAAACGGGGGGATGCCGGAAAATTATCCGCTAAAGAACGCAAAGAATTAGATTTGAAATACGGTAGAGAATTCTCCTTTTTCCTGGATATGAAAATCCTGTTCAAGACTTTGACAGCTTTTGTCCAAAAAGGAGATGTTTAAATAATTTGTTTTAGGAATAAAAAGGGGATTTATTATATGGGTAAAGTATGTCTTTTTGTCATCTGTATGTATTGTTCTATCCACCATTTAAGCGCACAACAGGAAGAGCAGCAAACACAACCGGTACAACAACCTCTTGTGACACAGGATGATATATTGGGGAATATGAATGTGGATTATGCAAAGATAAAGCTGCCTCCGTTAAGTGTCCTTTATGAGAATGCACGCAGCACTCCAAGCTTACAGATTTTAGAGAAGGAGAAACAGTTACAGAAAAAGCTACTATCGAAAGAGAAAAGGAACTGGCTGGGGTTTATCCATGCCGGTGGAAGTGCTTCTTACGGTATAGCAGACAATGTGGCCAGCAATACGGATGTCAACACCCCACTTATTTACAGGTATGTAGGCACAGAACAGACTTCGTGGAATGTGGGAGGCGGCATCAGTATTCCTTTTGAAAAGCTGTTCGACCTCCGGGGAGGAATCAAGCGCCAGCGAATCCAGGTGGATATTGCCGAGTTAAGAAAACAGGAAGCATACGAAACCCTTAAAATACAAATAGCTCATTTATATGTCCAAATTTTATCCAATATAGAAACATTGCAAAGATCAGCTGAAAATATAGCTTTATATAAAGGTGCATCGGCTGTTGCAGAACAGGAATATAGAAACAGACGTACCTCTATTCATGATGTGGCCAAGACTAAAGAACAGGAATTTGCCGCTAATCAAGACTTTGCCTTACTACGCTCTACTATTAACGACCAGCTGCTGACCCTCGAAATAATCTCCCACACCCCCATCCTGACCATACAAGGAGAAAAGGACGTTCAAGAAACAACGATACAGGAACAGGAAGAAAACAAGAGGCTAAGTAAGAAAAAAGACAAAAAGGAATAAGAAACATGGAATTATTTAAATACATAGTCAAGTTTATCTACCGCATCCGTTGGTGGATGGTTATATTTCCATGTATAGCCGGTATCATAGCATGGTTTCTTACCAGAAATCTGGAAAAAACGTATGATGTGAAAACCACCATCTTTACAGGAATCATCTCCGGATACAACGTAGATGCCACCGATACCCGAAACGCCACCGTGCACATGAGTAATTTAATGAATATCATTACAACGGAACGCACACTGAAAATAGTATCTCTGAAACTGCTTGCCCGCTGTCTGGTCTATGGAGATGCCGAAAGAAATACCAGTTATATTTCAGCCATACATTACCAGCAGCTGGTTTCCGGCATTCCACGAGAGTTACAGGCATTGATAGACAAGCAAAACGAAGAGAAGACCTATCATAATCTGGTAGCTTTTGAACGCCCGTCCGTCAATAATTTCATCTACCAACTACTCAATTATACCCACCCTTATTTCAGCGTACCTCTACTCTCACAACATATAAAAGTAGCCAGGTTGGGAAACAGTGATATGATCGAGATTGCTTATAGTGCCAACGATCCGGGAATAGCTTATAACACACTTGAGATTCTGAATGAAGAGTTTGTCAAACAATACCATGAACTACGCTATGGAGAAACAAACAATGTGATCAAGTTCTTTCAAGAAGAACTGGCCAGATTGGGCAAAATGCTGACTGCCGCCGAGGATTCTTTAATCGAGTACAATATAGAAAACCGCATCATCAACTACGGAGAACAAACCAAACAGGTGGCAAGCATGGACGCCGCTTACCGGATGATGGACAATGATTTGCTTGTCAATTACTCCACCAGTAAGGCGTTGATCGATTTCTATGAATATAAATTAGGTGATGTGGCCAAATTGATCCGTACTAACAATGAGTTTATGGACAAACTCCATCAAATGTCCCAATTGAACACCCAGATCTCAACCATGGAAATCACTCCGGACGAAAAGAACCGGAAAAAGCTGGAAGAACAAAAAAACATGTTAAGTAACGCCGAACAAAACATCAACGATCTCGCCCTGAAACTAAGTGCCGAAGCCGCAAGTACAAACAATGTATCTTATGAGACACTCATCAGCCAGTGGCTTGACCAAATAGTCCTTGCCGAAAAAACTAAAGCCCAAATGGAAGCACGAGATATAATGAGAGAGAATTTAAATGAAGATTTCCTTTATTTCTCCCCCATCGGCGCTACCCTGGGCCGGAAAGAAAGGCATATCGGCTTTGTGGAAAGCAACTATATGTCTACCATGGGAGCCTTGAATGCAGCCATCTTGCGACAAAAGAACCTGGAAATGACCTCGGCTTCATTAAAAATCATGAATCCGCCCCTGTTTCCACTGACCTCCTCCCCCACCAATGCACGCATGATTATACTTGCATCCATACTGGGGACTTTACTTTTCATCATTGGCTATTTTCTGATTATAGAAATACTGGATCATACCCTCAGAGACAAAATACGTGCAGAACGAATTACCGGAGGAACAGTTATCGGCGCATATCCTAGAGAAAGCAAGTTAAGATACAGACGTTATAATAAAGCCATAAACAAGATGGCCGTCAGGCAACTCAGCACCGCTTTACTGCCTCATCTAAATACACAGGAACAGCGGGTCATCAATCTGTTAAGTACAGAAGAGAAAGACGGAAAGACCCATGTCGCCCGCCTGATAGAGGAATATTGGAGCAGCATCGGCCTAAACGTCCGCCGCATTACATACGATGAAGATTTTCTAAGCGAAGACAGCCAATATGTACAGGCAAACAATTTGAAAGAACTATGTTCCGATCTGGAAAAGGATGAAATACTTCTAATCGAACACCCGGTCCTGAAAAGCAATCCTCTGCCTCCGGCTTTGTTAAATGAAGCATCCATCAATCTGCTGGTTGTCCGTGCCAACCGTACTTGGAAAAATACGGATCAGGCACTGTATGAGCATTTGTTACAAGTTAAACAAAAAGAAGTACCCCTCCTTTTCTATCTGACACAAGCAGACAGAAATACAGTGGAAGACTTTACAGGACAATTACCTCCTTACACGAACTTTAAGAATATGGAATACAGGCTGTTCCAACTCGGACTGACCGCCATTGAATACAAAGGAAAATAAATAATGATAGCAAAAGAAATAAATATAACCCATACAGGTCAAATTCTGGCCAGCTTCATTATCGGACTGTGCTTATGCCTATGGACAGCCCTCAACATGAAGCCCTCCATAGGAGTTGCAATAGGGTTCATACCTTTTGCCACGCTTTTTATCTTCATATGCATAAACAGACCCGTCATTCTGCTGGCCATCACCTTTATGCTGAATTACCTGATAATGGGAATTAACAGATATCATTCCATCCCTATTGCCATTACCAATATCTTTGATTTGCTCTACGGCATCATGTTGGCCCTTATTCTTCTGAAACAGTTGCAAAGCAATCATCATTTCAGGAAAATACTAAACGTCTATACCTGCATCACATTGGTCTGGCTGCTATATTGTATCATCAACATAGGTAATGGTATAACCGGTGAATTTTACATGGAAGCATGGCTTCGTATTTTAAGACCCTGGGCCTTATACCCTATTCTGACCTGTATTATTCTATCCATACACTGCAATCGCTACACTTTTATCCATTACTTTTTAATACTATGGGGTATCATGACCCTACTGGCTGCCGCAAAAGGATATTGGCAAAAGAACAAAGGTTTTGACAGTACCGAGCTAAGCTGGTTGTGGGCCTACGGAGCACGTACCCATTTTATCCATTCCGGCATCCGCTATTTCTCATTTTTCACTGACGCGGGTCTTTTCGGTGCCAGCATGGGATTATCCTGCACTATTTTCACGCTTACTTTTTTCTATACAAAGAACCTATTTCTCAGACTCTTCTATTTAATAGTGGGTATGGCAGGATTTTATGGTCTGTTAATATCGGGAACCCGATCGGCCATAGCTGTACCCATTGCAGGGCTGGGGCTCTTTCTGTTCCTGTCTAAAAGTTGGAAAATAGGCATCATCTCCTTTATCCTGCTTGCCGGAGGGATAGGAATGCTGAAATACACCAAGATCGGAGAGAACAATAAGTTGATCCGTCGTATGCGTACTGTCTTTGACACAGAGGATCAATCGATGATGGCTCGTTTCGAGAACCAGAAAGCACTGAATGCCTACATGGATGAAATGCCCTTCGGCATAGGCATGGGAGCCATAGACGGGGTAGTTCCTCCCCATAACAAATATTATTTCGTTTCCATCTGTCCTTCAGACTCCAGTCTGGTAGATGTATGGAAACAGATGGGAATAGTGGGACTGTGTGTGTTTTTGGGTATGCATGCCATTCTATTTCTATCGGGCTCCTACATCCTTTTATTCAAAATCCGAAATCCGGAAATCCGGGGACCGCTGACAGGTATGTTATGCGGTTGTGCAGGCATACTGGTAGCTTCTTACGCCAATATGGTTTATTTCCAGTTTCCTAACGGAATCTTGATTTATTCTTGTTTCACCTTTGTTTTTTTAGGACCTTATTTAGATAAACAATACTCAGAAATACATGGACTACCGACAGCCTGACCTATCCGTCATCACCGTGAACTATAACGGTTTTCACGACACCTGCGAATTCATTGACTCATGGGCAGCCACTGTATTCTCTGTCAGTTATGAAATGATAGTCATTGACAATGGTTCCACTGCCAATGAAGCCGCCTTGCTACAAAAAACATATCCTTTTATCCAAGCCGTACGCAGTGAGCGGAACTTAGGATTCGCCGGAGGTAACAATCTGGGTATAAACCTTGCAAAAGGAAAATACCTGTTCTTGCTGAACAATGATGTTTGTATGGTCAAAGATGCCATACCCTTGTTGATAAAACGCCTTCTGTCCTCCGACAAGATAGCAGGTGTCTCCCCGTTAATCCGTGATTATGCAGAACCGCACGCCATACAATTTGCAGGATACACCCAACTTTCGCCCATTACCTTAAGAAACAGAGCCATAGGCAAAGGGAAAATAAATAAAGACCACTACCCCGCCCAAAAAACGCCTTATCTGCATGGTGCCGCCATGTTACTGAAAAAAACAATAATAGACAAGCTTAGCCTGATGCCCGAAGAATATTTTCTATATTATGAGGAACTGGACTGGTGCACCTATATCAATAGGGAAGGCTACGAACTATGGTACGATCCCGCTTGCGAAATATGGCACAAGGACAGCAGCTCCACCGGAAAAGAAAGTCCGTTGAAATACTATTACCTGAGCAGAAACAGATTATTATATGCCTACCGCAATCTCTTTGACTGGAAACTTCCGGTTTCCATCTTATACCAGACAATGATTGTATGTCCCAAAAACATACTGACCGCCTTGGGAAAAGGAAAGAAAGCCATAGCCAAAGCACATTGGGAGGGAACAAAAGCATTTTTCAAACTTAGAAACAAAGACAAACAGCCATGATATTTCTAGCATACATAGAACTACTACTTTTCGCGATATGTGCCTTTACTGTTTTTTACCTGCTGGTGTACGCCATAGCGGCAACAGGCAACCGCACCGACAAATATTCCGAATCAAGAGTAAAACACCGTTTCGCCATTCTGATACCGGCCTATCAGGACGATGACTACATACCCTATACCGTCAAATCATTTCTGCAACAAGAATATCCTATAGACTGCTATGACATTATCGTCATTTCAGACCACCTGAAGCCGGAAACAAACAGACAGCTGGCACAATATCCCATCACCCTGTTGCAAGCCAGATTCAAGAAAAGCTCAAAAATGAAATCTGTCAAAGCTGCCATGTCACAATTACAAGAAGGACAATACGATATCGTTTTAATCATGAATGCGGACAATGTAGTGGACACCAACTTTCTTGAAGTTGTCAACAATACGTATGCCAGCGGCTCCAATGCCATCCAAACCCATCGCATCTATCAGGAAAGACCCAGCAATGTCAGCATATTGAATGCCATCACCGACGAGATAAACAATTCCATTCTTCGTGCGGGGCATGTCAATTTGGGACTTTCAGCTTCGCTGAACGGCTCCGGAACCGCAATAGACTTCACTTGGTTCAAAGAAAACATCCGTCATTTAAAAGACGATGACGATGAAAAAGTCATCGAATCCCTGCTGCTCCGCGAACGGATATATGTGGAATATTTAAATAATACCCATGTATATGCCTTGAAGAATAGTGGAAAGAAAAAATTCTATACCCAACATAGCACTTGGATTAAAACCCAATATTATTCCCTGTTCACCAATATCGGTAATCTGCCCGGCGCCATTTTAAGTGGAAAATTTGATTATGCCGACCGTATTCTGCAATGGTTCATTTTCCCTCGCACCATCCTGCTAGGTATCCTCCTCCTGTTCAGTTTCCTGTCCGTATACTTCCACTGGAGCGCCTGCCTAAAATGGTGGGGATTATTACTCACTTTCTTATTGACTATGGCAATAGCCACTCCAAACTACTTGGTGGACAGCAAATTCAACAAAGCCATGAAAGCTATCCCCTTTCTGGCGGCAGGCATGATATTCAATATGCTTTTAAGAAAGAAAAAATAAAAGCCCCATGCTATCGGAAATTATACATATCATGGAATATACGCTATATATCTACCTTTCCGTCAGTGTGGGGTATATAGTCCTGTTTTCTGCCGCCTCTCATTTCTTCAAACAAAAGAAATATCCCGCGACTACTGTCCGGCAACGTTTTATCATCCTTGTTCCCGCCTATAAAGAGGATGCGGTCATTCACGCCTGCGTCACTTCCGTTCTGCGCCAAACTTATCCGGCAGAGCTTTACGACCTGATAGTCATATCCGACCACATGCGTCCCGAAACCAATGCCTCACTGCGCAAAGAACGCATCGGCTTGATAGAACTGCATGAAAAGGAAAGCTCCAAGGCAAAAGCCCTGCGCATTGCAGCAGAGACCATCACAGACCAGCCATACGATTATGTCCTCATACTGGATGCCGATAATCTGATCTCACCCTGTTATCTTCAAGAACTGAATAAGGCAGTTTCACAGGGTATAAAAGCCATACAGACACACCGCAAAGCCAAAAATATGAATACAGACATAGCCCTATTGGATGCCGCCATCGAAGAGATGAACAATTCCATCTTCCGCAAGGGACACATCCGGCTGGGATTTTCATCTGCCCTTACCGGCTCCGGAATGGCTTTCGATTTCCGATGGTTTGTCCGGAACATCATCCATACCCATAGTACGGGCGAAGACAAAGAACTGGAAGAACTCCTGCTCCGTCAAGGCATTCACATTGAATATATAGACACCCTAGAAACATTGGACGAAAAAGTCCGGCAACCGGATGCCTTGCGTAACCAGCGCCGCCGCTGGATAGCCACCCAGCTTTTCCTTGCATTAAAAATGGGACGTAACCTCCCCACAGCCTTACTGAACGGAAACGGAGATTATCTGCTGAAAACCCTCCAAGCCTTTATCGCCCCCCGCAGCATTCTGTTGGCGCTCATCGGATTCTTTTCATGTGTTCTCTGCATTTTCTCTCCGGCTTCTTCCATAAAGTGGTGGATTTTGCTTATCTTGCTGAACGGTGCGTTATACCTGGCCATTCCGTCCAATATGAGATATAAATACATGAGCAGAATCCTCAGGCAGACACCTTATTTTGTAATCATTATGCTTCTCAACTTGTTTCACTTGAAAGGAATGGCACAGAAGTTCAACCATACACAGCATGGATAGAATTATGAATATAAAAGAGTACTTACAGCAACACCCGCAATGGAAAAAACGGATACACGGTTTCATCATGCATCCGGTAAAGACACGCCCCTATTGGTGGATACGCGTATGGCAGCCTTTCTACATAAAAAAAGGCCGGGGCTCAGTCATTTATTCCAGTGTACGGAAAGACCTTCCACCGTTCCACCTGTTCCAGATGGGAAAATATTCGGTAGTGGAAGATTTCTCCTGCTTGAACAATGCCGTAGGCGACATCGTAATCGGCGACTATTGCCGGATAGGACTCGGCAATACGGTCATCGGTCCCATCCGGATAGACAACGGGGTCAATATTTCACAAAACGTAGTCCTGATAGGATTAGATCACAATTACCAGGATATCACTCAAGGCATCATCGAACAAGGTATCACCACTTCTCCTATCCACATCGGAGAACATACCATCATAGGAGCCAACGTGATTGTACTGCCCGGAATCACCATCGGCAAACATTGTTTTATCGGTGCCGGGTGTGTGGTTACCCAAAACATACCCGACTATTGTGTCACGGTAGGAAATCCCGCACGCATTATCAAACGCTATAACCCTCAATCACAAACATGGGAAAAATTCAACAAATGTATCCTTTCCAACGTTTAAAATAAAAATAAATAATTGATGGCATCACTATAATTAATAAGGCTCCTAAAAAGGAAATTCCACAATATTTACGCTCCGCCAGCATCTGCCTTTTATTTTTCCGAAGGTAGGTAATCACTTCATTATAATAATTTGCATATTTTTTCCTATCGTGTTTCACTATGACCGACAATATCATAAACAAATACAATATTTTTTGACGCTTTGCCAAATAAGCCAAAGAAGAATAATGTTTGACCACCATTTGTTCTATTTCATTTACTCTATAAAAAGTTCCCTCAAGGTATTTCAGAAATTGCTGGTCCCTAAAAGTTCTACTAGTTGAAGCATCACGAATAGTATATAAATAAATAGGAGAATCTTGCATTACAGTAAGGGAGGAATACAAAAAAGCTTGACTATTAAATAAAAAATCCTCATCACACCTACCCACCTCAAATCTGATATGATATTTGTCCAAAAAGGTTTTCCTATAGAGTTTAGTCCAGACATAAATATCCATACTCTCTCTTATTAAAAACTCTTTCATAGCTTCATAATTGTTCCATACATTAACAGCACCACTATGAGTATTATGAATGAATTTTCCGTTTTCATATCTTGCAACATAAGAACCTGCCGCAATATCCGCATCTGCATCCTCTATATTACTTTCCAATATTCGAACTGTATCCGGATAATAAAAATCATCATTATCAAGAAATCCAATATAATCCCCTTTCGCCAAATCCATACCTGAATTTCTTGCTGACGCCTGCCCTGCATTCAATTGATGCACCACTTTGATCCTATTATCTTTTCGGGCATAGGTATCACATATTTCTCCGGATGAATCTGTAGAACCATCATCAACCAATATCAATTCCCAATTGGAATACGTCTGCGCTAATACGGAATTTATCGTATCACACAAAAACTTCTCAGCCTGATAAACAGGCATAATAATGCTAACCAATTTTTTATTCATAGTCAATACAAAAATAAGCAATTTATTTACTTGATATTATAAAAAAAGAAAGTAAATTTGAATTCAAAGTATTCATTATATGCCAAATATAGTTTTAAGTATCATCATTCCCGTATACAATGTTGAACAATACATAAATCAATGTATAGAAAGTATTCTCATCCAAACTTATCATGATTATGAAATAATTCTGATAGATGACGGCTCAACGGATTCATCCGGAGAAATATGTGATACCTATGCCCAAAAAGATAGTAGAGTCAAAGTGGTACATAAAATAAATGGAGGGGTCAGTTCCGCACGCAATATAGGATTACAAATGATAAAAGGCAAGTATTTGACTTTCATTGATCCTGACGATTTCATCAACATAGACACTTATGAGGAAAACATGAACATTATGATAAACAATAGTGAAATAGATATTCTGCAATATCCTTTTTGCAAATTGCACAGCACTAAATATGTAGAAACTCCGACTAATAATTGTCAATATATTAAAGGAACTGAAGCTATATTCTCCAACTGGTGGTCAGGAAGTCCCATCCATTATTCCATATGGAATAAAATATTCAAAAAAGAAATATTCAATCATATCACCTTTTTAGAAGGACATGTTTCAGAAGACACACGGCTCCTTGTTGATTTCTGTAAAAAAGCAAAAACAGTTTACCTTTCAGACAAGGGACTATACTATTATCGCATAAGAGAATCTTCACTCACGTCTAATTATACATTTGACAAACATCTGGATTTATTCTATGCCCACCTTTCCATATATACAGAACTTATAAAATTTCCTATATTAACTTCCCAACAAGTACCAGCATTCGAAAGAATGTTCCGAAGATTAGTTCAAGCCAAACAAAGCAATATTACAGCCGACTTAGCTAAAGAATCAAAACAGATAAACAACCTATTTCCAGCTTGGAAAGATATTTTTAGAGCCCAGGGAAGTAGTAAGCTTTGGCTTTCTACCGCTAAAATCTTAGGTACAAAGATCTTTATCAAACTCTATCCTCACTATTCAAAGTTTAAAATAAACACATAGCGAAAAAGTAAATTTGGGCAAAGCGTAGCGAATTAGCT